>Ga0207720_100145_pt1 | contig 67417 bp, 67 predicted proteins | sample A23P2SouthBayCA_2_FD_187751 | JGI IMG/M metagenome (GOLD analysis project Ga0207720, IMG submission 187751) | Aerobic enrichment media microbial communities from Eden Landing Ponds, California, USA - A23 E3 (2) (SPAdes) | ecosystem: Environmental > Aquatic > Marine > Unclassified | place... | reverse complement strand
TCGATCCAATGCATCTGGATGTCCTGCCGGGTCGTGATATCGAGGAAGGCGTCGCCCCAGAGTTCGTTCTGGCTCTCGCCGCCGAACTCCTCGGGGGCGGTGGCGTACTCGTCGGCCACCTCTCCGACGACGTCGGCCTGCTCGGGCGTGAGACGGCCGCCGGGGACCTTCGTCCGGACCATGAAGTAGTCGTCGTGGTTGCCGTGGGCGTACATGCCGGCCCATTTGAGCCGTTCCCACTCCCCGTCACCGGCGTCGTCTTCGATCTCCTCGAAACTCATCCCCTCGGCCGCGTATCTTTTGACGTCCTCGATGACGTCGAGCGGGTGTTTCTCCTGTTTCCACGCTTCTACGGTGTTCATATTTATTGCCTCCATTAGTACCGAGCAGCGACGAGTGTGACCCCCGCCGCGTCGGCTTACATATGCGTGTGAGTGTCACACGCAGATGTTGGGGGAAGGAACCCTGATGGCCTTTTAAACATCTATTACGGCTAGTGGTGTCGGTAGTTGCCGAATACAGCAATAATTGTTTCATTCTCTGACCCATCGAAACGACTGCTTCAACCTTTTAAGAACCCGTACGGGTCGTATCCGAGCGGTACAGCTAATTTTGTGTGTCATGGAAACATGAACCACGATTCTCCGGCGAATCGTCTCCCTTCGGACGAATCCATCGGCACGGAGCGCTTCAGAAAGCGGTTAATGTTTCTCATTTTGGAGTCGGCATATCAATCGTCGGTCGTCGCTTCGAGCCGGTACTCGCGGCTTTTGGTTTCACGTGCCCGTCTGGACGCGATAACTGGCCTATTTACCGTGTTTTTTGGGAGTACTACCGTCATTTATCAGCGCAAAAACCAATACGCGTCTATGGGACTAGACGAAGACGCTCTGGAGTATCATAGCGCCGACCCACCCGGCAAGATCGAGATCGCGACGACGAAGCCGACGAACACGCAACGCGACCTCTCGCTGGCATACTCACCGGGGGTCGCGGCACCCTGTGAGGAGATCGCCGCCGACTCGTCGCAGACGTTCACGTACACCGCGAAGGGTAACCTGGTCGGCGTCGTCTCGGACGGGTCGGCCGTGTTAGGACTGGGCGATATCGGTCCGGAGGCCTCGAAGCCGGTAATGGAGGGCAAAGGCGTCCTGTTCAAGCGCTTTGCCGACATCGACGTGTTCGACGTCGAGTTGGACGCGGCGGACACCGACACGATGATCGAGTCGATCGCGACGCTGGAGCCGACCTTCGGTGGGATCAACCTGGAGGACATCGCGGCGCCCGAGTGCTTCGAGATCGAACGCCGCCTCGCCGAGCGGTTGGACATTCCCGTGTTCCACGACGATCAGCACGGTACCGCCATCATCACGGGTGCCGCACTGCTCAACGCGGCTGACATCGCCGACAAAGAGCTCTCGGAGCTCGACGTCGCCTTCGCCGGCGCCGGTGCCGCGGCCACCGCCACGGCCAAGTTCTACGTCTCGCTCGGAGTGCCGTCGGAGAACATCACCATGTGCGACATCGACGGGATTCTGACTGAAGAGCGGGCCAGGTCGGGTGATCTGAACCAGTACAACCGGGAGTTCGCCAGCGACGTCCCCGAGGGCGACCTGTCGGACGCGATGGACGGTGCCGACGTGTTCGTCGGACTCTCGGTGGGAGGTATCGTCTCACAGGAGATGATCCGATCGATGGCGAGCGATCCGATCGTCTTCGCGATGGCCAACCCGAACCCGGAGATCGGCTACGAGGAGGCCAAGAACGCCCGCGAGGACACCGTCATCATGGCGACCGGTCGATCCGACTACCCCAACCAGGTGAACAACGTCCTCGGGTTCCCCTTCATCTTCCGCGGGGCGCTCGACGTGCGCGCAACCGAGATTAACGAAGCGATGAAAGTCGCCGCGGCCGAGGCGCTGGCTGACCTCGCCCGCCAGGACGTCCCCGACGCGGTCGTCAAGGCGTACGGCGACCAGGTGCTGCAGTTCGGCCCCGACTACATCATTCCGAAACCGCTCGACCCGCGGGTGCTCTTCGAGGTGACCCCCGCAGTCGCAGAGGCGGCCATGGCGTCCGGCGCCGCCCGCAAGCCGATTGACGGCGACAGCTACGTCGAGGAACTCGAGGCTCGCCTCGGGAAGTCACGCGAGATGATGCGCGTCGTCCTGAACAAGGCCAAAAACGATCCCAAGCGCGTCGTCCTGGCGGAGGGCGGTGACGAGAAGATGATCCGAGCCGCGTACCAGCTCGTCGACCGCGGTATCGCCGAGCCGGTCCTGCTGGGCGATCGCGATCGCATCGAGGCCATCTGCGAGACCCTCGGGCTCTCCTTCGACCCCGAAGTCGTGGATCCCGTCGAAAGCGATCTCGACGAGTACGCCGACCGCCTCTACGAGCTACGCAAGCGAAACGGGGTCACGCGCCGCGAGGCCGACGAACTCGTGAAAGACAGCAACTACCTCGGGAGCGTGATGGTGAAAGCCGGTGACGCCGACGCGATGCTCACCGGTCTCACCCACAACTACCCGTCGGCTCTCCGACCGCCGCTCGAGATAATCGGCACTGCGTCAAGCGCCGACTACGCCGCCGGCGTCTACATGCTCACGTTCAAAAACCGCGTCGTGTTCTGTGCCGACGCCACCGTCAATCAGGATCCGGACGCGGACGTACTGGAGGAGGTGACTCGGCACACCGCTGAACTCGCCCGACAGTTCAACGTCGAGCCACGGGCGGCACTCCTCTCGTACTCGAACTTCGGGAGCGTCGATAACGAGGGCACCCGGAAACCCGCCGAGGCCGCCCGCCGCCTGCGCGAGGATCCGACGGTCGAGTTCCCCGTCGACGGGGAGATGCAGGCCGACACCGCCGTCGTCGAGGAAATGCTCTCGGGAACCTACGAGTTTTCCGAGCTAGACGATCCCGCGAATCTACTGGTGTTCCCGAACCTCGAAGCCGGAAACATTGGCTACAAGCTGCTGCAGCGGCTCGGCGAAGCGGACGCGGTCGGGCCGATGCTCGTCGGCATGGACAAGCCCGTTCACGTTCTCCAGCGGGGCGACGAAGTCAAGGACATCGTCAACCTCGCGGGCGTGGCCGTCGCCGACGCCCAGACGGAGTGACTGATCGGCTCGTAGCCGCTTTCAACCAGACCGACCCGAACTGCGCTCCGATCACCGCCCCCGAACCGGAATCGGGAGGTGCTGTCCTAGCAGTTCCCGAGACATTCACTGGTCTCGATCACCTCGATCACTGTCGATGAAAATCTCCGTATTGGGGGTTCACCGTCGACGATGAACCAGTGTTCCAGGATCGTCGCGCCGAAGTCCTCAAAGCGCTCTCAGCACTGCGGGTTCAGCGTCTTAATTTAGTTTATAACACTGACTGTTTCGTGTTTTCACAATAAAATATATTATTTATGTAGTTCTGGGATCCATCTCGTTCGTATCTCATCTGTATGTCGCGTTAACGACGATGTGAAAATGATATGAACTATCTACTACACAATATTCAAATTATGCCAATTTTGATGTATAACTAGAGAATTATTAAAATTCTCTCCGTCTCACGCGATCTCACTCGAGCCACGTCTGAATCGATATGGCGGTCACGTACTGTCATACCATTTACCGCCGCGCAGTGCCACGATTTTCCGACCGCGACGTGAGTAGTCGCTGATCGGTTCCGGCTCTCGATCGGCCTTGTGGCCCCAGCGCTGACCGGTCGATCGAACTCTACTGACACCGAACACATATAGAATCGAAACAGTATATAAAAATCGATATTTTAAACGTATCGGCCGGATTTTGAGCCTCAGCTAGCTCGGGCGGTCACGAGCTACACCTGCTCGGTTAGGGGTGATAGCGTGATCCCCTCGCGATCGAGTCGGTCGTGAATCGCTTCGAGAACCTCGACGGAATTGGGTGCGTCACCGTGGATGCAAATGCTGTCCGCGGGTAGGTCGATAGTCGTGCCGTCAACGGCGTCTATCTCGCCTCGGGTGGCGATGTCGACGACGCGGTCTGCCACGAGTTCGGGGTCTTTGGCGGACACCGACTTCTCGACGATCAGCGTCCGATCGGGATTGTAATCGAGGTCGACGTATCCCTCGAACACGGCGTCCAGTTCGTCGTACTCGTCGGCCACCTCGTAAATATTCATATCGGTCGCTAAGTAGATCAGATCGGGGTCGACTTCGAGAACGGCCTCCATCACCGCTCGCGCGTGCTCAGCGCTCTCTGAGAGCATCGAATACATCGAGCCGTGCGGCTTCACGTGTTGCACGTCGACGCCCGCTTGTTCGGCGAAGCCCAACAGCGCGCCGAGCTGGTAGACAACGTAGTCACACAGATCTTCCGGGGGGATGTCCATCTTTCGGCGGCCGAATCCCATCATGTCGGGAAGCCCCGGGTGGATCCCGACCGCGACGTCGTGTTCGGCGGCTAAAGCGACGGTCTCGCGCATCACGTGCGGGTCTCCCGCGTGGAAGCCGCCGGCGACGTTCGCCGACGTGATGTACGGCATCACCTCCTCGTCGCGGCCGATCGTGTAGTTCCCGAAGCTCTCGCCCATGTCGCAGTTTATGTCAATCGACACCATACGCAGTGATACGGCGGAAGTGACTTTAATTTATGCGACCTCTAGCTCCATGAGCTGTTCGCCGGCCTCGATCTCGGACTCGTTTTCGACGAGAATATCGACGACAGTCCCGTCCGCCGGAGCGGTAATGGTGTGGAAGCTCTTCATGACCCCGATGAGTCCGACCTCGTCGCCCTCGGAGACTTCGTCACCGACCTCTACGAGCGGCGGTTCCTCCGGATCTGGACGTCGATAGAAAACGCCCGGCATTGACGCTGTCACGTGTTCGACCGTCATGACGATACGTCTGTTTTCCTCGTATATAAAAATAGGTATCAGACCTCGTCGCGCTATCCCTCGAGCGCCTCACGGAGTGCGGCCATTCGATCCTTCGCCACTCCCCGTCGTTCGACTGCCTCGTCGACCGTGACCGCCTCGAACTGGACGGTTTCGTGGGTCCGCCGCTGCGCCAGTCGGTTCCGCTCCGTACTGACGACGGTACCGACGGTCGCGTAGCCGCCGCCGGTGACCGCGTCCTGCATCAACACGATCGGCTTCTGCGGCAACTGGATCGATCCGACGGGATAGCCGATGTCTACGACGTTGGAGGGGTCACGCCCCGCGCCGAACGGCTGCTCTCGCTCGACGAACTCCAACTCCGGACCCTCTAACCGGTACCCGACGCGGTCCGCCTCGGGCGTTACCGTCCATTCGGTGTCGCAAAGCCGCTCGCGGCTCTCGTCGGTGAGTCGGTAGTCACAGAGCCCAACGACCACCGCGATATCGGTGCCGTCGCCGTCGAGATCTCGCAGATGCTCGTCCGGTGCCTCGGCGCCGAGAACCTCGTCGGAAGCCGCCGACTGTTCACCGATCGGGAGCCGGTCTCCCTCGGCCAGCGTCCGCCCCTCGTAGCCGCCGATACCGACGAGCGTGTACGTCGATCGGCTCTCCATCACCGGGTCGACGTCGATGCCGCCGGCGACGGAGAGATAGGTGCGGGCCCCGTCGGTCGCGAACTCGGTTTCGAGTTCTTCACCCTCTTCGACTCGTACTGCGGTGTGCATCGGTACGGGTTCGTCACCGATCGTCGCGGCCATCGTGGCACCGGAGAGCGCGATGACGGCGTCCGTCTCGAACCGGAGGTCGGCCCCTCCGTACGTCATCTCCAGCGTGGCGTCGTCGGCCTCGTTGCCGACCAACGCGTTCGCGACGCGGTGGGCCTCCTCGTCCATCGCGCCCGACGGCGGCATTCCGATATGGTACTGGCCGTGGCGACCGAGGTCTTGGACCGTCGTGGAGATGCCGCCGTCGAGCACCTCGATCATGCTATCACCTCCGTGAGGCGCTCGTTGTACTCGTGGGGGTTCTCGAAGAACTCCTCCGGCTCGAACTCCACCGTCTCGGTCGTGTACTCGTACTCCCCGGCTTCTACCTCTTCGCGGATCTCGTCGTACTCGTCGCGATCGATCCGCCGGTAGTTCAGTACGTCGCCCGGGTTCGGGAACACCATCGAATCCCGGAAGTCCGGGAGCGTTTGATCGACGTCGAGCACCTCGATGGGAGTTCGACCGTATAGCTGGTATCCGCCGGCTCCCTTCACTGGATAGATGACCGAGAACGCGCCACCGAATCCGACCGCTCGGCTCGGCGTGTCAGTTCGCGGCTGTTTGTACTTCGGGACTTCCATCTGATCCTCGCGAGGCACCATTTGGAAGCACCACGGAAGCCCCGGCACGAATCCGACCATCGTCACCATGTGAGGCTCGCTCACGAACGCGTCGATGAACTCCTCGACGCCGTCGAACCCGTTGATCGCCGCGGAGTACTCCAGATCGGTCGCATCCGGATCCTGGTGTTGGTCTCGGAACTCCATCAGCGTCTCGTGGGTCCACGGGTCCTCAAACAACACCGGCACGTCAACGATACGCGATTCCCACGACGACTCCTCCAGCTGGGTGTTCTCCGCGATCGTCCGGATCTCGTCCATCATCGTCGCCGGTTCGACGACGTCCGGATCGAACCGGACCATATACGATGCGTTCGCCGGACAGACTTCGGTGACCCCGTCGACGTCGCGCTCGCTGATCGCGCGTGTGATCGCCATCGCGCGGAAGTTGGCGTCGAAGCTCATCGCCTCGTCGAGTTCGACGAAGATGTGATCGTCTCCGCCGTACTCGTATCGCGGGTCTGGGAGTTCAGTTCGATCGATGCCAGTTTCCGACATGTACTAGCAATCATATCATGTGGTATATTAACAATGGCGGTGTCGCGTCGGGAGATCGATTCGAACTGCGTGTAAACACCTGTCGCTGACGCTGGGACTAAGTGGGTACGCACTAAGCGACGGACAATGTTCGATAGAATACTTGTCGCGAATCGCGGTGAGATCGCCGTTCGCGTGATGCAGGCCGCCGCGGAACTCGGCGTCGAAACCGTCGCCGTTCACAGCGACGCCGACGAGGACGCCAAACACGTTCGCCGCGCCGACCGAGCCGTTCGGATCGGCCCGTCCGTCGCACGGGAGAGCTATCTCGATGCCGAAGCGATCATCGACGCCGCCAGGGAAGCCGACGCGGACGCGATCCATCCGGGATACGGATTCCTCGCCGAAAGCGTCGATTTTGCCCGACAGGTCGAGACCTCCGAGATCAACTGGGTCGGTCCGCCGGCGGAGGCCATGGCGAACTTCGGGGAGAAGACGCGCGCCAAGGAGATGATGCGAGCGGCCGACGTCCCGCTCGTTCCCGGGTCGGACGGGACCGTCGAGTCACCCGATGCCGTCCGAGAGTTCGCGGAGGAGCACGGCTATCCCGTCGCGATCAAAGCCGACGGCGGCGGCGGTGGACGCGGACTGAAAGTCGTCGACGGTCCCGACGAGGTCGACACGCTCTTCGAGGAGGCGCAAAGGGAAGGAAAGTCGTATTTCGATAACCCCGCAGTCTACGTCGAGAAGTTCCTCAAAAATCCCCGTCATATCGAGGTCCAGGTACTCGCCGACGGCCACGGGAACGTCAGACACCTCAACGAGCGCGACTGCTCGGTTCAACGACGACAGCAGAAACTGATCGAGGAGGCGCCTTCGCCGTCGCTCGACGAGGAGACGCGGGCCGAACTGTGCGCGGCGGCGAAGCGAGGGATCGACGGTGCGGGCTACGAAAATGCCGGCACAGTGGAGTTCCTCTACGAGGACGGGGAGTTCTACTTCATCGAGGTCAACGCACGTATTCAGGTCGAACACACTGTCACCGAGGTCACGACGGGCATCGACATCGTGAAAGAACAGATTCGGATCGCTTCCGGTGAGCCGATTTCGTTCGAGCAGTCGGCCGTCGAGCCGCGGGGTGCCGTGATGGAGTTTCGGATCAACGCGGAGGACCCGTCGCGCGATTTCGCGCCGACGCCCGGAACGGTGGAGACGTACCGACCGCCGACTGGGATGGGAGTCCGGGTCGACGACGGGATTAACGAGGGGGACGACGTCTCACCGTTCTACGACTCGTTACTCGGGAAGTTCATCGTCGCGGCCGGCGACCGTGACGAGGTGTTGGCGCGCGCGCGCCGCACCCTCGAAGAGACGGATATCGAGGGCGTTTCGACGACGATCCCGTTCCATTTGGCGGTCCTCGACGATCCGATATTCCGGCGAAACGAGCACACGACCAAGTTCCTTGACGAGCAGTTCGGCGGGATCGAGGGCGAAGAGTAGTCTGTCGGTCCCCTCTCGGTGAGTTCCGCCGAGCCCTCACCCTGGGATGCGCCGGGGTCGGCACCGACCCCACAACGCGATCTCTCGCGAGAAACACTCTTGACGCCGTCGTCCGTGGGCTCAAACATGAGCGTGGAACTCAACAGAGAGCGGTTCGTCGAGACGATGCAGGAGCAGGCGGAAATCGGCGCGACATCGAACGGCGGACTCCACCGGCTGGCTCTGAGCGACGAGGACAAGCGGGTCCGAGACTGGTTCCTCGAACGGATGGAGGACGCCGGGCTCTCCGTCCGGATCGACGAGTTCGGGAACATGTTCGGACGCAGGGCGGGAGCGCAGAACGCGGCACCCGTACTGGTGGGGTCACACCTCGACTCCCAGCCGTATGGTGGGATCTACGACGGGGCGCTCGGCGTCGTCGCAGGTCTGGAGTTGATACGCACGCTCAACGACCGCCAGATCGAGACCAAACGACCGATAGAACTCGTCAACTGGACGAACGAGGAGGGATCCAGATTTCAGCCGGTGTTGCAGGGGAGCGGCGTCTGGGCGGGTGAACTGGATCTCGACGAGCAGTACGCGTCGACCGACGCCGACGGCCACACGCTCGAATCGGAACTGGAACGGATCGGCTACCGCGGCGACGAACCGGCATCGCCTTCCGAGTCATACGACTCGTATCTCGAACTCCACGTCGAGCAGGGGCCGTACTTGGAGGATCGAGGGGCCGATGTCGGCGTCGTCACGGGGATCGTTGGACTCACGTGGGGAGAGGTGACCTTCCAGGGAGAGGCGAACCACTCGGGCGCGACGCCGATGCATCATCGGAGCGACGCCGTGGTCGCCGCCGCGGACCTGATCACGCAGGTTCGCCGTATTCCGAACCTGCTCGGGGAGCGAACGGTCGGCACCGTCGGGTCGATCTCGGTCGAACCGGATTCGATCAACGTCGTTCCCGGCACGGCGGAGATGACTTACGGGTTTCGCGATCCCGACGCGGCGGTGCTCGATCAGGCGGAGTCGCACGTCGCGCGCGAGGCGAGCGTCGCGGGCGAACGGGAGGGCGTCGACGTGACTCGCAGCGACCGCGCTCGGACGGATCCGGTTCGGTTTGACGACAGGTGCGTCGACGCGGTCTCAGCGGCCGCGAGCGATCTCGGCTACGAGTCTACGGAGCTGTTCAGCGGCGGCGTCCACGACGCGAGCAACGCGCACCACGTCTGTGACGCCGGGATGGTGTTCGCCGTCAGCGAGGACGGAAAGAGCCACACGGAAGAGGAGTTCACCAGTTGGGACGACTGTTACGCCGCGGCCAACACGTTCGCGTCGGCGGCGCTATCGCTCGCGAACGACACGGAGTGACGGTCACCTCCGATCCGCGGCGGATCAGTGCATCGCGTCGCCGCCGTCGGGGCTGAGCGTCTGACCCGTGTAGTAATTGCCGCCCTCGCCGGCCAGAAACACCGCCGTCGGCGCGACGTCCTCGACTCGCCCGAGACGCCCCATCGGTAACTCCGCCTCTTTCTCCGCGCGCCACTCTTCGGAGATATCGTCGAGCAGGTCGGTCTCGATCGGTCCCGGAGCGATCGCGTTCACGGTCACCTCCGGGGAGACCTCCCTCGCGAGCGCACGCGTCATGGCGATGACGCCGCCCTTCGCGGCCGAGTAGTGGACGAGTTCCGTTCCCCCTTTGATCCCCAACTGGGAGGCGACGTTGATGATCCGGCCGTGTCCCTGGTCCAGCATTCCCGGCAGTGCGAACCGTGTCGTCAGGAACACGCCGCGGAGGTCGACGTCGATCGTCTCGTCCCACGTCTCGACGGACATCTCGGCCAGCCGGGTCTGGGTGAGGATTCCGGCGTTGTTGACGAGCACGTCGACGGCCCCCTCACGCTCTGTGAACTGATCGATCATCGCCTCCACGTCATCGGGGTCGGAGACGTCAGCGCGGAGCGGGAACGCCTCGCCACCGCTCTCCGATATCGACTCGACTACGGCTTCCGCCGCATCGCGTTCTCCCGGTGGGTGGTTTACAGCAACCGTCGCGCCCGCCTCCGCGAGCGCTTCTGCGATTCCCCTTCCGATCCCGCGAGTCGCACCCGTTACGAGTGCTGCAGCCTCGGTTAAATCCGCCATACTCCGAACACGATGGGTCCGCATGTAAATCCAACGGGGGTGCAACAGCTCCGTGACTCCGAGAACTACCCACCCATTATTTATGCACGATAGCTCTACACATGATCATGCTTGAAAAAGCCGTCATCGCCGTCGAGGATCCGGACCGCGCTTCGAACATCCTTGATGTTGCCGTGGACATCCTCTCCGCCACAGGTGCTGAACCGATCCTGCTTCGGGTGTACTCCGAATCCGAATTCCGGGAATACCTCGACACCCTCGGCTACGATTCCGCGGACCCGACAGAGGTCGCAGAGCGTAACGAGGCGATTCAGGAGTGTGCAAAGTCGCTTCGGGCGGTCGGACTGGAGCCGCGAGTTGTCGGCCGGACCGGCGACCCCGCAGAGGAGATAATTAAATACGTCACGAACGGCGACGTCGATCACGTCTTCCTCGGCGCTCGTCGACGGTCGGCGGCCGGAAAAGCCATCCTCGGGAGCGTCTCTCAGCAGGTGTTACGTTCCGTCGACGCTCCCTGTACGATAGCGATGGAGTAACTGTCGAGAGGACGGGTTCACCAAGGACTTCTCGCGGCGGATCTGCCGGACAGGAGCGTTCGAGAAACAGCTCGCTATCGACCCATTGCCGCTTTCGCGACGCTCGATCTCGCACTGGGTGACAACATCTACCAAGTTCCGATAGACACATAAGCCTCGGTAAAGCATACCATTCCAATGAGTGCCGAAAACATCAGACTACAGTCTGTGAATATCTCGTTCAGAGACGAACAAGTGCTCCAGGACATCGACCTGGCCGTCGATGACGGGGAGTTCTGTGTGATCGTCGGACCGAGCGGGTGTGGGAAAAGCACGCTGTTACAGAGCATCGCAGGGCTTTCTGAACCGGACTCCGGGACGGTCTATCTCAACGGCGATCCGGCTTCGAGCCTCTCGGTTCAGGAACGGAACCTCGGTTACGTGTTTCAGGAGTTCGAAGATACGCTCTTCCCCCACATGACCGTGGAAGAGAACGTCGCGTTCGGCGTCCGCCAGCAGGACGAGCAGGTCGATGAGGAACAACTGTCGGAGGAGATCGACGAGATGCTCGATCTTCTCGCGATCGGTGACACTCGCGACGATCTTCCGTCCGGGCTCAGTGGGGGACAACAGCAGCGCGTCGAACTCGCCAGACAACTCATCCGCGGCTGTGATACGATACTGTTGGACGACCCGTTGGCTGATCTCGACTACAAACTGCAAAAACGCATGGAGCTCGAGATCCGCCGGATCCACGAGGAACTCGAGAGTACGTTCCTCTACGTCACCCACAATCAGGACCAGGCCCTGAAGCTCGCGGACACGGTGGTCGTAATGAACCGCGGCCGAATCGAACAGATCGGCACGCCCTCGGAGGTGTACCACAACCCGAACACGGCGTTCGTCGCGAACTTCATCGGCGACAACAACATCACCGAGGCCGAGTTGGTCGAATCCGACGGCGACGCGTACGTCGCCGAGAGCGACATCGGCCGCTTCCCGGTGACACCGGCACACGACACCAACATCGGCGAAACCGGTATCCTCGGCATTCGTCCGGTCAACGTGGCGATCGGCGAGGATGCGGCCGAGAAGGAGACGACCATTACCGCGACTCTCGACGGAAGCACCTACATGGGCGATCGAACCGAGATCGATGTGCGGATCGACGGCTACGAGCCCAGTTTCTATATCATCGTCCCCGGGAAAGTCGACCCCGGCCAGTACGGAGACGAGATTACGCTGGGGTGGGACGTGACAGACGCGCAGTTTTTAACAGACCTCAGTGTGAGTGACACCTACACGATCAGCAACATTCTCGAGCTATGAACGACGTAACCCCCACCGACAACCCGACCGGAGACGACGCACGACCGCCCGCCGGATCCGACGACACCATCCTCTCGGTACGCGACCTGACGAAGGTGTATCCCGACGGCACCGTTGCCGTCGACGAGGTGAGCTTCGACATCCAACAGGGAGACTTCTGCGTGCTGATCGGCCCGAGCGGGTGCGGGAAGTCCACGACGCTGCACTCGCTCGTCGGTCGATTTCCGGTTACGAGCGGGCAGGTACTCCTTGACGGAGACGATATCACGCACAAAGAGACCCACACCCGAGATATCGGGCTCGTGTTCCAGGACTTCCAACTGTTCCCGCACCTCACAGTCACTGAAAACATCGAGTACGGGCTCAAGCAAACCGGGATACCCCAAGCCGAAAAGGACGAGCGCATCGAGGAGATCGTCGACGTGATGCGGCTCGACACCATGCGTGACCGCCACCCCGAAGAGCTGTCGGCCGGGCAAAAACAGCGTGTCGCACTCGCTCGCAGTCTGGTGCTTGAGCCGAAGCTCCTGCTCCTCGACGAGCCCCTCGGTGACATGGACTACAAGCTTCAAAAGCGGATGGAGCGTGAGCTGTTGCGGATCCACCGCGAGATGGATACGACGTTCGTCTACGTCACTCACGATCAGACCCAAGCGATGCGACTCGGCGACCAGCTCGTCGTGATGAACGACGGGAAGATCGAACAGTCCAGTTCCACCGACGCGGTATACAACGAGCCGGCGACCGCGTTCGTCTCGACGTTCGTCGGCGACTCCAACGTGTTCACCGGAGAGATAACGACTGTCAGCGACGACGGTCGAACCGCCGAGCTGGACACCCGGTTCGGAACCTTCTGGGCGGCAACTGCGAATCTCGACTCCGATCCGGAGTCGCTCCTCGGAGAGTCGATCCCCTTCTCGGTCCGTCCGCATCAGTTCGAACTCGGAACGCATGAGGAAAACGTGCTCTCGTGCGACGTCGACGACGTGCTTCACCAACCCGGGAACGGGACGCAGATCTTGCTGACCGCGACAGATAGCGACGGCGACACGGGAGAGTTCCAGCTGCAATCCGCCGAGATTCTGTCCGTCGACGACCGAGTCGATATCACGTGGTCGCCCGATCACGCGACGCTGCTGGAACGGACCAGCGTCCTCGAAGATATCGATCTCGAAGAGGACGTGCTCGGCGAGTAACACTCGATCGCCGGCACCCCCGCGCGTCTCTTCTTCGTTCGCTCGATACCGTACCCGCCTAGCGCGCGGTCCAGCCGCCGTCCACGCCGAGGACTTCCCCGGTGATGAAGTCGCTCCGATCGCTCGCGAGGAACAGGGCTGCGTCGGCGACGTCCTCCGGATCGCCGAACCGCGGCCACGGCGTCCGCCGTTTCCAGTCTTCGAGGAGTTCCTCGTCCGTCTCGCGCCATTCGTGGTTTTGAGCGGTCTTGATGATCCCGGGTGCAAGCGCGTTGACGTTCACTTCGTCTGCCGCGTAGTCCAGCGACAGCTGTCGCGTGAGGTTCGCGACGCCTCCCTTCGACGCGCAGTAGGCCGCACTTTTCTCGCCGCCGACGCGTCCGAATATCGATGCGAGGTTGATCACTTTCGCGTTCTCACTGTCGAGGAGCGCCGGCATGGCGGCTCGGGTCGTTGCGAATACGCCCCGCAAGTTGATGTCGATGATATCGTCCCACGCGTCGTCGGGAGTCTCGTGTGCGGCGTACTGGTGATAGATGCCGGCGTTGTTGACGAGGATATCGAGCCCGCCGTACTCCGAAACCGCGACGTCGACGGCGTGTTCGATGTCATCGTCGTCGGTGACGTCGGTTTCGACGTAGGTCGCGTCGGCTCCGGAATCGTCGAGCTTCTCGAAGACCGATCGCTCGTGGTCGAGTTTCGGTTCCCGACGGATGTCGGCGACGACGACGTTTGCGCCGGCGCGACCGAACTCCGCTGCGATCGCGTTTCCGATACCGGAACTCGCCCCGGTGACCAAGCATGTGCGACCCGCGAGTGACAACTCAGACATTACGTGGTACCATCACTCACGGTGGTGCATATAGTTTGCTACCCGGTCGAAATCGGTGGAACACGGCTCAGACCGCGCTCACGACGTCCGGGTATCGTTCCCCGCCCGTCGCTGATGACGATGGCGTGTGCGTGTCGGTATCGCGAGGCGTCTGGTCGCTCTCTCGTTCAGGCCTGGTCGAACTGTGACAGCGGGTCGCTCGCTTCTGAGATGGCTAACATGAGCTTGATTCGGGCCTTCTGTGCCGGCAGTTCGCCGGCGAATGCGACGCCGTGTTTCCGAAGGGTTTCGCCGCCGCCGTCGCCGCCATAGACCGGCGTCGTTGCGCCGGCCACGCACCGTGACGAAACCACGACCGGGACGCCGTCGGCGATCGCGTCTGCGATCGCCCCTCCGATGGCCGTTGTGGTGTTTCCGAGCCCGGTTCCCTCGACGACGAGTCCGTCAACCCCGGCCGCTAAGGCGTCGTCGATCGGCCCCCGACCGGCTCCGGCGGCGCTCGGCACGATTCGGACGTTTGCCTCCGGAACGACGGGCGGATACGACGGTGCGTGCGACGAGGGCTCGTGGTGATATCGGACTCTTTCCCGGTCAATCGTCGCTAGCGGTCCACCGTTGGGCGATCGGAACGTGTCGAGTCGGCTCGTGTGTCCCTTTGTGACTTGGTCCGCCTCGTGTACCTGATCGTTGAACACCACGTACGAACCGCCAGCGGTGAGCAATGGGTCACTGGTCACCGCCCTGACTGCGCCGATGAGGTTTGCCGAGCCGTCGGCGCTGGGTTCGTCCGGGCGGCGCTGTGCGCCCGTGAACACCACGGGCACCGATTCGCTGAGCGTCAGAGCCGCGAAATACGCGGACTCCTCCATCGTGTCCGTCCCGTGAGTGACGACGACGCCGTCCGCGCCGGCGGTCGCGGCCGCCTCGGCGCGCTCGACGATGGCGGCCATCGTCTCGAAGTCCATGTCGAAGCTCGGGATGTGTGCCACCTCCTCGACGGTAAGCGACGCGTATTGTTTGGCCTCTGCGGCCGCTTCGACGAGTTCGGCGCCCTCCTTGTCCGGTCGTGCACCCTCGTCCGTCTCGGTGCTCGCGATGGTCCCGCCGGTACTCAGCACCGTTACCGCTGGTTTCATTCGATCACCTCACTCATCCGGAGTAGCGTTCGGTCGCGAGCGGCCAACAGACCGAGCTGCTGTCGGTTATTCGGAGACATTTCGGAGCACCAGCCATCCAGCAACCCCCAACAGGATGGTCGAAAACAGTGTTGTAACTGACCCGAGAGCGAACAGCTCCGGCGTGGCTCGGTCGGCGGAGGCGACGGAGAACACCTCGATCGGCATCGTCGTCTCCTGCCCGACGAGCAGCAGCCCTCGCTCGACCTCGTTGTACGAGAGCGTGAACGCGAACACCGCCGCACCCAGGACCGTCGGAAGGATCTGCGGGAGGATCACCTTGCGGAAGGTCGTGAGTTTGTCCGCTCCCATCACGTGTGCCGCCTGTTCGTTTTGTCGGAGCGTCGGCGGGAACCCGGCCAAGAGCACGATCACTGCGAACGGTAGCGTCCACACCACGTGGACGGGAACGGCGAGCCAGAGGCCCCGGTTGAGGTTGAGTACCTGTGTGAGCAGGAGCAGGGTCCCGACACCGTACGTGATCCCCGGCGTGATGATCCCGAAGATGATCAGGTAGAGCAGGCCCCGTTGTCCCCAGAAGTCGTACCGGTACGCGAGCGCTGCAGCGGTCCCGATCGACGTCGTGATGATCGTCACGACGAGGGCGAGCTGCAGCGATCGCGATATCGCGACGAGCATCGACTCGTTGGCCAACAACTGCCGGTAGGCCTCGAACGTCACTCCGTCGAACGGCGCGGTAATCCCGCCGGTGTTGAACGAGAACAGGAGCAGGGAGAGAATGGGCACGTAAATGTACACCGTCATGAGGACGAAATACCCCGTGATCAGCCGTCTGGTGTTGAGCCCACCGAGATACGCTCGAAGCCCTGATCTTTCTGATGATTGCTGTTGCGCAGCCATTGGAGGGTATGTTATCTCACCACATATAAAACATGGCGTTTTATGAAAATTCTCCGCGGTCCGCGACGCGATCACCTCCGGCGCGGCAATACCGTTAAGAACCAATGTACCTCATGTCGATCCATGACAACCGAAAACGAATCTACCGTCGAGGAAGAGCTACGCTTCCCGCAGGCGAACGTCGCAGCGGTCGAGGGGATCGCCGACGTGCTGGACACGAGTTTCGGGCCGCTCTCCCGGGACAAGTTCATCGGAGAGTCGATCGCGTCCAAGTCCACGCCGGACGGCACGGCTCACGACGAGTACGTGGTCACGAGTGACGGGGGCACGATCCTCGAATCGCTGCCGATGGAACATCCGATCGCGCCCGTGTTCAAGCGCATCGTCGGCGACGAGCGCCCGGGTGAGACGGACGTTGAGGGGGAACGCGTCACCGACGGCGTGACGGGCACGGTGATGCTCGCGGGCTTACTCCTCTCGGAGGCGGAAGAGTTGATAGCGGACGGACTCCACCCGACGACGATCCGTGAGGGATACGCCACCGCCTTGGAAACGACCGAGGACGCCCTCCGGAGCGCCCGCCGCCCCCTGACAGCGGGTGATGACGCGACGGACCGGCGGCAATCGGTCGCCCAAACGGTGATGACCGGAAACGACGTCGGCGGCAAGGCCGAACGTTGGGCGTCGATCGCGACGGAGGCCGCAGATATGGTCGGATACCCGACACCGAACACGCTGGGAATTGAATCCGTTTCCGGGGGATCGGTCGAGGACGCTCGGCTCGTGCGTGGGACGATCCTTCCCCGCAACACCTTCGCTCGCGACGAGATGCCCACCGAGATCGAGGACGCGAACGTACTCGTGTTGTCCGGCTACAAACGAACCGACGCGGCCGATGGACGCGTCGGCGGACTCAGAAACCCGGAACTGCAGGCGGACGCGACGCTCAACGTCTCCAGTCCCGACGACATCGACGACTACAATCGACTGTACGCCGAGCGCCGCGAACAGATCGTCGATCGACTGGTCGCCGCCGACGTGGACGTGGTGTTCTGTCGCCTCGGAATCGACACCGAATTCCTCGAAGCTCTCGTTGCGGAGGGGATCGCCGGGGTCCGTGGTGTGAACCGTAACCGACTCACGCGGATCGCGCGGGCGACGGGAGCGGCCGTCGTCCATGACCCTCGCGAGGTTTCCGCGGCCGATCTCGGATTCGCCGGGCGAGTCGCGGAAATCGACGTCGGAAAGCGGTCCGGCCGTCGCAGTCGCCGACGGGGAATCCTCGTCGAAGGCTGTACCGACCCCGACTCGGTCACCGTCTTCCTCCCGGGGCTCGGGTCGGAGCGCGGCATGGAGGCCGGTCGGCAGATCCGCAAGGGGGCGGCCGCAGTCGCGCTCGCGTCGGGTGACTACGGAGAGACACCGGGTGTCGTTCCCGGCGGTGGTGCGGTCGATATCGGCATCGCGCGCGACGTTCGCCGTGCCGCGCAGAAACGCGACTCTCGACTCCAGGTGGCGATGCTGGCGTTCGCCGACGCGGTCGAGGGCGCCCCCGCCGGATTGGCGAGGAACGCCGGGCTCGACCCCCTCGACACCGTCAGCGAACTCGTGACGGCGTCGAACGGGTACGATGTCGGGTTGGTGTTCCCGGAGAAACGCGTCGGAAACGCCGTCGAGGCCGGGATCCTCGACCCGTACGCGACCAGGCGACACAGCTACGTCACCGCGGTCGAGGTGGTCGGAACGATCCTCCGGATCGACGACGCCGTCGACGCCGACGTTCCACAGACGCCCGCCGACGAGGGGGAAGCGATATACGACGACCGGGCCGAAAAACACCAGGACCACCTCGAGGAGCACGGAACTGACGGGACCGTCTGGGGGTAAGCGCCGCGAGAAGGGTTTCGAGACGAATCGATGCCGACGGTATCGCACAATGCCGAACGCGAATAAAAAAAAAAAGCGACGGGCCGCTCTTATCCCTGTGCGATCTCGCTGATGTCGACGACCCGGAACAGGCCGAAGACGAACACGAAGATCACGGCGAGCAGGAGCAGCGAGAGCGCAGACGCGTTCGGGTAGTGAAGCCCGCGCTGCACCTCTTGATAGATCAGCATCGTCACCGTCGCGTCCCCCGCGCTGAGGAACTGCGGGATGGTCAGATTCCCGATGGCGAGCACGAAGGTGAACATACACCCGATCGCCACGCCGGGGAGGCTCAGGGGCCACGTGACGTTCCGGAAGGTCGCGAGCGAGTCGGCACGCAAGGTCTCCGACGCGTCAAGCAGGTCTTCGTCGATCTGCGACAGCGAGATGTAGATCGGTGCGACCATGAACACGAGGAAGTTCTGCAGGTAGCCGACGACCTGCGAGAACAGACTGAAGATGAGCCACCGAATCGGCTCATCGACGATCCCGACCGACATCAGGAACCAGTTGATCGCCCCCGACCGGCCGAGTACCGGGAACCAGCCGAGCGTCCGGATCAGTTCGGACGTCCAGAACGGGATGACGAGGAACAACAGGAGGATGATCCCCGCGATCTCGCCGGTGTAGAACCGAAGGAAGTAGGCGAGCGGATACGCGAACACCAGCGTCAAGGCGGTGACGAGGAGCCCGACCATCAGGGTTCGGACGAACACCGACTGAACGGTGTCCGACGTGAACGCACGGACCCACGGATCGAGGGTGACCTCGAAGATGACGTTGAAGTTCGAGTACGACATGAAGCTGTACACCCCGATCACCGCCAGCGGGAGGATCAGGAACACCCCGAACCAGAGCACGGTCGGCAAGGAGAGGAGTTCCGGCTCTCCGATCCGCTGGCTGAGCCGGTGCTTGAGGCCACTGGTTCCAGCCACCTCGTCTGCGTCGTTGTTCGCTGTCATATGTGGTTCCGTGTGATCGGTCGTCGGTTACGCTGCAAGGAAGTCGCTCCAGCTGTCCTGCATGTAGTCCGCCGCATCGGGCCAGATCTGGAAGAAGCCGATGCGATCGAACCGCTCCTCGATCGGTCCGCTGTCCCGGTTACTCCCGCCGTCCACCGGATCGCCTTCTTCGTCGGACCAGTCGTACTGCTGCGGATCGAACAGCGCCGGTTCGTCGACTTCCTGGTACGTTCCCTCGCCGCGGTAGGCCCAGTCGTAGTACTCCGGTCCCATCCCTTCGCCGGTTTCGTCGGAGCCGTCACGAACCAGTTCTTCGTTCTCGTAGTGAGGGACGGAGTAGCCCCATCCCTGAACGAAGTTCGGGTACCATGCGCCGAGGTGGACGTCGTCGTATAACGACTTGACGTTCTCCAGGTTGCCCCGCTCACGCGCACCGGGATCGACCGGCGCGATGCCGCCGAACCAGTACCGGTACCCCTGAATGCCTCCCTCCATCGTCGCGTAGGTAACCGGCGTGCCCTCCCGGCGGATGTCCATCGCGGCCGGCTGCCAGACGTCCCCGATGACCGCCTCTTCACTGCCCATCTGCGTGACGGACTCGCCGTACGCGGACCACGTCGTCCGGAACTGCCCCGCCTCCTTCTGCTCGATCAGGAAGTCGATGGCGGCGTCGAGCTGGTCTTCGGTCGGGTTGTTGATCTGCCCAATGGACCCGTCGACCATGTCGTTATCGAGCATGTGCATCAGCGCTTCGGGGATGGTTATCGCCGCGGTCTCCCCGATCGTGACCTGTCCTTCGTACTGCTCGTCGAACAGCGAACTCCAGAGCGACGCGTCGTCGACGAATTTGGGATTGTACCCGACGGCGTCGAAGTTGTACGCGTGAGGCGGGAACTGTAGTTCGGTCTGCTCCTCGTCCGCCCACAGGAGGTCGTTGATCGTCTCGGTCTGCTCGTCGAGGTGGCTCAGCCGTTCGCCCGGGTTGGTGAACGCGTCCGAGATGACGTCTTCGTCCCAGTTGTCCAGATCCGCGGTCGGCGTCGGAATCGTCACGTCACGCAGGGCACCGGACCCGGACGTCTCCACGCTGTACGCGTCGATCTCCGAGTTCTCTCCGCCGAGGAGGCGCTGTTGGACCGTGGGGATGGTCGCCGTCGTGATATTCACCTCACCGCCCGTGATCTCTTGGTATTTAGCACCCTGTTCGTCGCGGGCGGCCCATGCGGGGCCGATCCACTGGACGGTTTCGCTCCCGCCGTCGCCGCCATCGCCGTCCCCGCCGAGGCATCCGGCGAGTCCCGCAGCGGCTGCTGCACTAGCACCTTTTACGAAATGGCGTCTGTTAACTCCAGCCATGGACAGAGTTGCTATCCGGCGTTATAAATATGTTTTGGTATAAAAAACGACAATTCTGTGTGATAATGAGAGTCACACAAGGATTTAAGACGGTTCAGGCGAGCATTCAGGGTGCACCATGGGAGACATAGACGTTGCAATCGGAATCGATGTGGACTGTGTCGCTGGTTGGCTCGGATCGTACGGTGGCGAAGATTCGCCCGCTGATCTGTCGCGCGGTCTGAGCGCCGGAAACGAGGGCATCCCGCGGATGCTCCAAGTCCTGGAAGACAACCAGATCAAAGGCTCCTGGTACGTCCCCGGACACTCCATCGAGACGTTCGAAGAGGAGATCCAGGCTGTGGCCGACGCGGGACACGAACTCGGCGTTCACGGGTATTCACACGAGAACCCCACCGACCTCTCACGGGAGCAGGAAGACGAGATCATCGGCGTCTCGAAAGACCTGATCAAAGATATCACCGGTGAGGTCCCTGTCGGTCACCGGGCCAGCTGGTGGGAGTTCAGCGAAAACACCCCCGACCTGGTCGAAAAGCACGACTTCCTCTACGACAGCAGCCTGATGGAGCGGGAGTTCGAGCCCGGGTACATGCGCAAGGGCGACGACTGGGAGCCCATCAAGTACGACCAGGAGCCGGAAACCTGGATGACGCCGTACGAGTACGGTGAGGAGACGGACGTCGTCGAAATCCCGATCAGCTGGTACCGCGACGACATTCCGCCGATGCTGTTCATCAAACAGCCGCTGTACAACACGGGTTACAAGAGCCCCGAAATGATCTACGAGGAGTACTACAAGGCACAGTTCGACTACCTCTATAACCGTCGCGGTGCCGGTGTGTACACGCTCACGATCCACCCGGACATCCACGGACTGCCACACATGATCGAGCTCTTCGACGACTTCATCAGTTACGTTCAGAACCACGAGAACGCCCAGTTCAAGACTCTCGAAGAGATCGCTCGTAAGTACGAGGACGACCCCTCGGTGTACGAGAGCGAAGGCAAGTACATCTGAGACGGCCAATCGCTCGGCCATTTTTAGAGATCGAGAACACGTTCACTCCTCCGACCACCGGTGTGGCGATTGGTGCTTCGAACTCCGATCGGCGTCTGCCTCGACGCACTGCCCGAATCGAACGAAGCCGACGATTCAGCCGCCGGAATCACGCTTTTAGTCGTTACGTGAGCAACCAGATCCGCGATCTCCACGTCACGACGGTTGACCGGTGATTCCGACACGGCGTTACTTCATGAGGGTAATCAAGGCCAGTCGCCCGCCGGCGGATCTACCGGAACCGTCGGATCGCATCCTGTTTGACTACCGTCTGTTCACACGCTGCAAACGTCATTTGTGCTAATGTGGGGTTTTATATCCGATAAAAGTGACGTATTTTGTCTTTTGAGCAAGTTCAACATTTTTTTGTAAGTTTCTTTGCCATCCGATTCTTCGAATCTGTCTGCATCTGGAGCGGTTGTCGCCGAAGGGGCGTATGCGACGCGAGAGAGATGGCCCCACGAATGTGTCCTCACACTTTCGGACTGCCGTGCCATTCGACGGTTCGAAATCGGTTTGTTCCGCTATTCCGGCCCGATTTGAGCCACTCGAAGCGACCGCCAGTCATCAGGCGGCGAGTTTTCCAAGGTGGTACACAGCCTGTAGCCACTTCGATCGGGGGTCTCTGTCTTGGCCGGCGTCGCACTGACAGTATACTGTCGTGGATTCCACTGCGCTGGGTATCTTGGTCCATCTCCTGTGTATGTGAGACACAAACAAGTCGTGTCCATGGTATTCCGGATCATGATTCCTATCGATAATTGAATCCTAAAAACAAGAGAGGCGTCGGTTTTCACCGGGTAACTCGCCTGATATTAATCAGATCTGTATTTCTCGCTCGAAGTTCCATGCCTGATTGTTTGCGAGAGGCAAATACTTTTCATCTAGCGGCCGTTAGTCGGCGTATGACGGACAAACGAACCGAATCGGATTCGCCCCGAACGCTCCAGACGTCTACCACGACACTGCAGGTAATCGACGCGTTAAAAGATCTAGACGGCGCGACGGTGACAGAGATGGCAGACTACCTCGATCTCTCGAAGGGAGGGGTGTACAATCACCTCGCGACACTTCGAGAGAACGACTTCGTCGTTAAGGACAACAACGTGTATCAGCTCAGCCCGCGATTCATTCTCATCGGAGAGCATGTCCGGCAAGAAAGCTTGCTCTATCAGTTTGGACGAGAGGAGGTCAACACTCTCGTCAACGACACCGGTGAGTACGCTCAGCTCATTACGGAACGTCACGGGCGGGGGATCGTATTGTACCTCCAACGCGGTGAGAAGGCGATTGGGAGCAGCTATCCCAATCAGATGGAACGGAAACCGCTCGGTCTACATCACCTCTCGGCCGGCAAGGCGATTCTCTCACGGCTCCCCGAAAGTCGGGTAAACGAGATCATCGACCGACGCGGCCTCCCTCAGCGGACGAACAACACGATCACGAGTCGCGAAGAGCTATTCGACGAACTGGAGACGATCCGTGAGCGCGGATTCGCCCTCAATGTTGAGGAGGAGGTTGACGGGCTTCGAGCCGTCGGAGCCGCAATAAACGGTCCCGACGGAGAAGTGCTCGGCGCGATCAGCCTTTCGGGACCCAAAAGCCGAATGCAAGGCGAGCGGTTCAACGAAGAGATACCGCGCAAAGTGATGGATGCCGCCGATGTGATCGAAGTGAACATCAACATGTACACACAGTCTAACGAAATTTGACCGGAAACTGATCGGAAGCCCTGACAGACATTACAATCGTACGAGCGTGATCCCAGTCGAACTGGCTTCCGTCCGATCGACAAGCGTGCTTCCCGTATTATAATAGCATGAACGCAATTGAGTTCGCGTCAGCAATTACAATCGTACGATCGTAAGGGTTCGTTTCGGTTACTCGCATTGCGTTTGGTGAATTATGATAGGCGGTGACGACCCCAATTCGGTCTTAATCGTCCGCTGACTCTCTACCGATAAACATATTTGAAAACAATCACACTCCACTTTTTATTTGTGACTAGACGTATCTAATAGGGTGGGTTTCTGCGTTAGATACTACAATAATTGTGTGCGCTACCAGCAGGCGCAGGGGTACGATCGGCTACGTCATCGACGAGACCGTCTCCGTTGTCTCACTGATGCGACGGAGTCGCCCGGTCAGAACTACCGCGTTGTCTGTTCCGCTGTCGTCAGACAGAGGCTTACGAAGCCGGCCTCGTTCGTCCACAGGTTAGTGCTCCGTTCTACCAGATTTACGGACTGTGGGGGCACCACCCGTTCGTCAACGGCAAGTCGATCCGAGGGCAGATCGAGATCAGCCCATAACCTAGTCATTCAATTGTAGCGTCTCCTCTATGCCCTTATTCATCAAAATACATTTACGTATCAATCTGGTAATATCCATTACACAGATATTGTATAAAAATTATATATCTTCGGTGTCGCCGAGTAATTACCTCGATCACCGGTGCGTCGATACGCGAACGAGCAGACCAGCCACCGTCGAGCATATCCGAGGCGGGATGCGGAGAGAAGGGGAGAAGTTAGCTTTCGGCGGGCGGGGGCGCGGTGTCGGACTGTTCGTACTTGGTTTCGAACTCCTGGATGAGCTGGCCCATCTTGGCGTACCAGTCGTTGAGGAGGCGCTGCATGTCGTCGGCGATCTTGGAGGGGTCCGTCGGCGAGTAGACGTGGTAGTAGCCGCCCTGGTCGTAGTTGATCTGATCTTTTCCGATGAACCCGGTTTGGAGCAGCCGCTGGACGGCACGGTAGGCCGTCGAGCGTTCGCGGTCGACTGCGTCGGCGATCTCGTCGACCGTCAGCGGTTCTTCGGACGCGACGAGCGCCCGGAAGCACTCCTTATCGAGCTCCTTGAGGCCGTGGAAGCACTCCAGCAGTCCCTCGCACTCCATGTCCCGGCGGAGTTGTTCGGACATCGAATCTGGCATGGTATCGATGCTACGTAAGAACCGGGCCACTAAAAGACTTTTGTACGGATTGCACAATTTTACGGCGAACCGAGAACGGTGGAACGGGAACGACACGCGCGAAGCTACGCGTCGCTCCGGGAATCGGCACGGAGAAACCGACCACCCCGGTCCGCCGGGTGGAGGTCGGTGCAAAAACGGATTAGTCTGTAACCGTCGTCCCTTGACGACGCGTTTGGCGGAGCGAAGCGAGCGTCGTGTAGAGGATCGCGAAGGCGACGACGACCGCCGCGCCGATGACGAGCACCAACCCGAGCAGTTCGAGAGTCGGGTTGCCGATGTAGGATCCGATCTCCCCGATGCCAACGGCGATGGCACCGATCACGAGCATCCCGCCGAAGTAAATCTTGATGCCGTCGGAGTCGACGACGGCTGTCGCGGCCGAGCCGATACGCGCACCGAGCGCGCTCCCGAACAGTAGCGGCGCGACGATACCGAGGTCGACGCCGCCACCCTGTCCGTAGAGGTAACTCCCGAGACCGCCAGAGAAGACGATCTCGAAGAGGTCAGTGCCGACGGCGACGGGGACCGGGACGCCGATCGCGTAGATCATCGCCGGCATCCGGATGAAGCCGCCACCGACTCCGAGGAACCCGGACAGGACGCCGGTCGCGAAGGCGACGGCCGTGATGACCCACGCGGAGACGCGGACGTCGCCGCGGAGCGTCACCATCGGCGGGATCCGAACGGTCCGCTGGATCTTCTTGGCGATCTCGGGAATCTCGTACTCGTCGAGGTCCTTGTCAGCCGCCTCGTGGTCCATACCGCCCCCGCCGTCGCCCTTCAGGGCGTCGCGGGTGACAATCGCGCCGACGCCGCCGAGCAGGACGACGTAGGCGACGCTGATGACGCCGCCGGCGAGCCCCATCGACTCGAGGTAGTAGACGCTGGCACGCCCCACCTCGATACCGATCGTCGTCCCGGTGATCATGATCACGCCGAGCTTGTAATCGACCTGCCCGAGGTCGTGATGTTTCAGCGTCGCGATGACGGCCGTCCCGAAGACGAAGGCCATCCCGCTCCCGACCGCGACGGGCGCGGGGTAGTCTAACATCAGCAGGGCGGGGGTAACGAGGAACGACCCGCCCATGCCGAAGAAGCCGAACAGGACCCCGACGACGAGGCCGAATCCGACGAACAGCGCCAGCATCTCGGGGCTCGTCCCCAAGATGCCACCCCCGCTGAGGAGGCTATCGAGCATTCGCTTCACCCCCGATCAGGAGCTTCATGAGATAGGGACCGAAGAGCCGTTCGAGGCCCCCGTAGCCCACGTACAGCACGATCGCTTCCAGTAGAATCGTGCCGATAAGCAAGGCCGTCTCCGGGTCCCACGTGGGAATTTCTAGCCCTGACATCGATTCTCCCTCCGACGTCCGCAATCGGTAATTCGTGGTTGGCACATTTCTGCTCAATACACCCTACCTGCTTCGTGCGTATAACGGTTTTGGGATTGTTGCACAATATTATATCCGGGTAACCTCGGCGGGAGTACCGATAACTTATAGAAAACATATAGTGTCCTGCAGTTCCGGAGACCGGTCAGTGTCCGTCTCGATCACCGACCGGTCCCCTGCGCTCGGACAAACCCATTTGTAGACACTCGACGAAGGTGTCGTTATGAGGGCCCTGTGCGCGACCGACCTGTCGGCAGCCAGCGAGGCCGCAATAGAGAACGAGACCTGCCTCGCGTGTCTGAGCCGTATCGGCGTCGATACGATCCACCTCGTGACGGTCGTTCCGGCGAACGTCCACTCCGGGATGCCCGGCGTGAATTTCGAGGAGCGACGCCGACGGGGACTCGACACGTATCGGACGGTCATCGAGGCCGCCGGGTTCGACGTCGAGACCCACGTCGTCCGCGGGACCCCCTATCGACGTATCAACGGGCTCGCTGAGACCGTCCACGCCGATCTATCGGTCGTCGGCTCACGCGGGCAGAGCCCGCTGGAAAACCGTATTATCGGCTCGACCGCGCGTAACCTCGCGCGGACGACCGTCGTCCCGTTGTTGGTCAACCGGGTCGAGCGGGCGACCGACGACCCCAGCGTGCTCCGAGAACACCTCTTTCAGCGCATTCTTTTCGCGACGGACTTCTCCGAGAACGCCGACCGAGCGTTCGGCGCCTTCTCCTACCTCCGTCACGCGACCGAGGAAGCCACGCTCGTTCACGTTCGGTCACCGAAAGACGAGGGCGTCGACGCCGACGGCAGCCCGCGGGAGCGGCTGGCCGAGCGGGCGAGCACGCTGGAAAACTGGGGCATCGAGACGCGGGTCGAGGTCCGTCACGGTGACCCCGCCGACGAAATCCTCGCCACTGAAGCGGCGGTCACGCCGTCGACGGTCCTCGTCGGGTCGAAGGGGCGAAGCCGTATCCGGCGACTCCTGCTGGGGAGCGTCTCCGAAGAGGTCGTCGCACAGGCGACGGGAAACGTCTTCCTCGTCCCGCCACCCCGGGCCGTCTGAGGGCACCGAGAATCAGTACCATGCACGGGACGTAGCGACGGAGCCCGGACGCCGAACGTACAGCGTCTCCCTCGCGCCTCCTGACGCGAGTCGCCCTCCGGCGACACGTCCGCCGCTCACGTCTAGCGGTTCGCGGTGAGGCGGGAGACGGAACTCTGGAGCGTCGAGACTTCATCGGCGATCGTCTCGTTTTCCGCGGCGACTCGATCGATGCTGCCTGCGACGCTCTCTGCGAGCTCCGTGGCCTCTTCGACTTGGCTCGCCACTTCTTCGGTGCTGGAGGCCTGCTCGTCGAGCGCGTCGGAGACTTCGCTGATCCCCGCCGAGGTCTCGTCGACGGCTTCGGTGATCTCGGTCAGTTTCTGCCTCGATTCGCCGACGGACTCGTTGCCCGTTTCGACGAGTTCGACCATCCGTTCGAGGCTCTCGACCGTTTCGTCGGTGTTCTGTTCGACGTTTTCGATCAGGTCCTCGATATCGCCCGCGTGTTCCTGTGACTCGCCGGCCAGCGTCTTCACCTCGTCGGCGACGACGCCGAAGGCGTTGCCGGACTCGTTGGCGCGGGAGGCTTCGATCGAGGCGTTGAGCGCCAGAATGTTCGTTCGCTCGGCGATATCGTTGATGATGTCGATGATCTCGTCGATCTGCCCGACGTGTTCCTCCAGCGTCTCGACGTTTTCGACGACGTTCTCGGCGGAGTCGGCGGCCTGTTCGATCACGTCCGCGGCGTCGGAAGCGGACTGCTTGCCGTCCGTGGCAAGGGTGGCCGCTCTCGCACTGGTGGTTTCGACCTGGTCCGCGGTCGAGGAGATCTCCTCGACCGTCGCACTGATCTTCGTCACCTCGCTGGTGGTGTTCGTCATCGCCTCGAGCTGCTGGTCCGAGCGCTCGTTGATGTCCCGGGACATATCGGCGACCTCCTCGGTGGAGTTGACCACGTCCGAGACGGTCTCGTCGACCTGTTCGGAGAGCCGTCGGATCTCCTGCTCGCGTTCTAATCGCCCGAATGCCGTCTCCATACTCGAAGCGAGGATCTTCGCCAGATCGTCTTTGAACAGTTCCTCGTGGAAGGAGCCGAGCTCGATGAGCCCGTGGTCTCCTATCGGGAGCACGATCAGCGACGTCACCGACTCCGTGACCGGCAGGTTCGCGGGATCGATCTTCGCCTGAATCTGCGTTTCGACGCTCACTTCTCGGTCGCGGAACTGCTCCCACTGCACGTCGCCCGGGCCGGCGGTGACGTCGGTCGGGTCGGAGAAATCGCCGGCCTCGGACACGGCATCGGAGCACTGGAGTAGCTGTAGCCGTTCGTCGTCCCCGTCGGGGACCCACACCGTGCAGTAGTCCAGGCCGAGCACGTCCGTCGCCGTCGAGATAGCGATCTCGGCAATCCGCTCGGCTGAATCCGCAGCGATCAGGTCCTGTGTCGCCTGGTGGATGCCGACCAGTTTGTCGGTCCCGATTTTGTTGCCGATGTCCATTGCGACGCCGACCGTCGCGTCCTGGTCGGTCAGGCCGGTCTCATAGGGGTATTTGATCGTTTTCAGAATCCGCTCGTTGTCCTGCGCGTCGATGATCCGCTCCTGTGGAACGACCTTTTTGGTACCGGTGTCCATCACTTCGATGTCGTCGGCCCGGACCTTTTCGTCCTCGACGTTCTCGTCGTCGATCCGGTCGAAATCGGTGGTCCCGCGGACCTCACGAGGGGTCGCACCACAGGCTTCCTTGGCCTGTTTCTCGTTGGTCATGAGGTACTCTCCGTCGCGGTTTTTCACCCACACCCAGTGGGGGACGGCGTCCAGAAGCTGCTGGACCTCCTCGTAGGTGAAACTGTGTGCTTCGGGGTCGCCCATCGCGGCCGACTGCAGAGGATCGTGCACGTTCTGTGACATAGATCAACGTGACTATCAAGACCTATTTATACGTTGAGGGCCGGAATGAGAGATTTGAGAATCGGTCGCAAAACAGCCATATGACGGTTATACGGTCGTCAGAAGGCGGGTGTGTACTCCGCGATTCACAGTAGGAGGTCTGCGGTGGCGTACGCGAGCGCGAACGAGAGAAGGAACGACCCCGCCCACGCCCCCACCGTCACGAGCATTTTTCTCGCGTCTACCGCCTCCCGCCCGCCGACGGCGGCGCCGCTCCCGATGATGGCGCTGACGACGATCTCGTTGAACGAGACCGGAACGCCGAGCAACACCGCCAGCTGTGCGATCAGGAACGAGGGCACGAGCGCCGAGATGGAGCGCCGGGGACCGAGCGACGAGTAGTCCTGCGCGAGCGACTTGATCATCCGCGGCGCACCCGTCCACGAGCCGACGAGCATTCCGAGGCCACCGCCGACGAGCACGGCGAACGTCGAGACCGCCGGCACCTCGTCGAGCAGCGGCAGCAGCGGGCCGACCGCCAACCCGACCTGACTCCCGCCCGCGGAGAACGCGACGAGCGAACCGAGCGCGAGCAGCACGCGCCGCAGTCCCCCCTGCTCGTCGCGACGCACGTCCCACCAGACGACGGCCGCGACGGCCAGCCCGGCGAGGCCGGTAATCGCGACCGTCGAGGCGAAGCCGTCGATCGCCAGTGCCCGCTGTCCGAGACCGCGAACGGTTCCCGACGCGCTCCCCTCGCCCAGGAAGCTGAACTGGACGTTCACGAGGACGGCTCCGACGACCCCGGCGAGGACGGGGATACTGTACCGCTCGGGGACGTCGGGACGCGGGAGGAGGCTCGCGATCCCGAACGCGATACCACCGCCGACGAACGGCGTCAAGACCCAGACGGCGGCGATCTGCTGGTACTTCGGCCAGACCGGTGTTCCGCCGAGTGCGAGCCCGACACCGATGACGGCGCCGGTCACGGTGAACGCGGTCGCGATCGGATAGCCGGTCGTGATGCCGACCGCCATCAGCCCCGCGCCCAACACGAGCACGAGGATGACGCCGGTGACCGGGAGGCTGATGCCGCCGACGAGGCCGCTGCCGACGGCCTCCGAGACGTTCCCGCCCTGGGTAACGGCGCCGGCGAAGCCGAAAATGCCGACCAGGAGGGCGGCTCGCATCGTCCCGATGGCGTTCGCGCCGACGGCGGGGGCGTACGGCGTCGCGCCGCTCGATCCGGCGCCGATGACCCACGCCATGAAGAGGCTGGCGAGCGCTGCGCCGACGAAGAGGGCGAGGAGAGCGGGGTCCATGTGCGGTCAGTCTGTGCCCGCCGCGGCGGTGTCACGCGCCTGACGCTGGCTCCGCCAGTAGCCCTGGGCGTACGCGCCGAGGAACATCCCGGCGAGCGCCCAGAGGATGGTGACGTTGCCGACGCCGAGGCTCGCGTAGGCCGCGCCCGGGCAGATTCCGGACAGCCCCCAGCCGACGCCGAAGACGGCGCCGCCGACGAGGACGTTCCGGTCGAACGGCTTCAGCCGACGCTCGTAGGGGTCTCCCGTGAGAGGCGCGGCATCTCGAATCCGTGGCAGCAGGGCGAAGGCGATTCCGGAGACGATCGCGGCCCCGAACATCACGAACGGGAGCCCCAGATCGTCGAACTGGAGGAAGTTCAACACGACCTCCGGCCGCGCCATGTGGCTGAAGCCGAGTCCGAACCCGAAGATGATGCCGCCGACGAACACCAGCGGCTTGAACAGGGGGTGTCGCTCGGTCATCTACGGACTCACCCCCAGCGCGGCGACGACTTGGGCCGTCCCGATCGCCACGGTCAGGAACGTCACCACGCCGACCAGCGACGTCTTCGACGCCGAGCCGACACCGCAGACGCCGTGGCCGGACGTACATCCCTTCCCGATCCGGGTCCCGATACCGACCAGGATCCCGCCGAAGAACAGCCGCCACGGCTGGACGTCGGTGGCCCAGAGCGTCACGCCGGCAACCTCGTACAGGTGGCCGGTCGTCCCGGGCTCGTACAGCGAGCTGGTGACCACGCCGGACTGGACCGTCGCGGCGAACGCCAGCCCGCCCAGGATGATGCCGGCCGTGAACACGAGCCGCCAGTCACGCGAGCCGACGTACCGCTGGAACCGCGACTGGTCGGAGACGTACGACAGCGTCGACTCCAGGAACGTGCTTGCCCCGGCGGGAATACCGGTGGCGGCGTAGATCACCACGGTTCCGAGACCGACGAGCAGTCCGCCGACAGCGTAGCGACTGATCCCGTTGGGGAAGAGGTCGGCGACCGTCTGGAGCAGTACTGGGTCAGCAACCATCGGCGTCGTTAGTCACCCGCGAGCGAGTCCTGGCTGGCTGCGCAGTTGTTCGGCCCGAGCTCCAGCGTGAACGCTTCCTCGTCGTCGACGGCGTTCTGGCCGAGGTTCGTCGCGATGATCTCCTCGTAGTTGGCCGGCCGCGGCGGCATGTCCGAGAGGATGAGGTCGACGAAGGCGTCTTCGTCCATCGTGAGCGCATCCATCTCCTCGACGAGTTCGCCGACCGGTGCGGTGTAGGTGCCGTCGGCGGCGGGCTCGGCGGCGTCGCTGAAGTGGGCGCCGCCGACGAGCGTGTCGTCGGGCAGCGAGAGGACGCGCTCCTGCAGGGACTCGTAGAGCATGCGCGCGGCGTCGGGCGCGCCGTCGTCGCCCTCTTCGAGGTCGGGGCGGGCGACGCTCTCGACGAACAGCCCGTCGCCGGTCGCGAGCAGGCTGTCGTCGACGAGGTACGAGGTCATCCCGGTCGTGTGGCCGGGCGTTGAGACGGTCTCGATCGTCGCGTCGCCGACGTCGAAGGTGTCGCCGTCGGCGGCCGTGGTCAGGTCGTCCGCGTAGGTGACGCCGCGGTCGACGGCGGCCTCGGGGATGACGCCCTCGACGCCCGCCGCGTCGAGGTCGCGAACGCCCGAGATGTGGTCGGCGTGAACGTGCGTGTCGATGGCGTACGTCAGGTCGACGCCGAGGTCGTCGGCGTCGTCGAGGTACCGGTCGGTGAACGCCCGCAGCGGGTCGATGATCGCGGCTTCCCCGCCGTCGTAGAGGAGGTAGCCGAGACAGCCCGAGGAGGGGCGCTGGTACTGGAGGAGCGTGCCGGCACCGTCGTAGCGCTCGACCTCGACGGCCTCGTAGATGCTCGCCCAGCCGTTCATCCCGTCTTCGAGGTGGTCGACGTCGTAGCCGCGCTCCGCGAGCGTGCCCGCGACGAACTCGCTGGCGCCGCCCTTCGCGCACAGGACGGTCACCTCGCGGTCGTCGGGGACCTTGGCGAGGACGTCCTCGTCGATGTCGTCCTCGAGGAACTCGAAGTACGGGACGTTGATCGACGTGACGTTCTCGCCGTCGATCCGCCACTCCTCGTAGTCCGATTGCATGCGCGCGTCGAGGAGCGTGACGTCCTCGCCGGCGTCGATACGGTCTTTGAGCGATTCCGGCTCGACGGATTCCACGTCGGCATCCGGAGTCGGGAAGTCGTCGGCGTTCATGTTGTGCAATCATTCCTACCGGGTGGACGTACAAAAGCATTTGCATAGTAGTTCCCCTTCTAAACAATACTGTTTTGCACCTCACCTCGCACATAACCATCTGGATCGTCTCTATCGCCTAAAGACCGGTTTAAACGCATGATCCCCGATGAACAGTAGTTTGTAGTGTTTACAAGAATCGACAATCTTTTACTCTGGTGGGGGGTATTGTGTGATAGCTCCAAGACAGACACACGGAGCAGATACACAATGAGTGCAGAATTCGACATTACGGAGACGCTCGACGTGAAAGGCGCATCGTGTCCCATGCCAGTGGTGAAGACGAAGACGGCCATCGACGACCTCGCCGAAGGTGCGGTCCTCGAAGTGCTGGCGACCGACCCCGGAAGCATGAGCGACATCGACGGGTGGGCCGACGGCACAGAGGGCGTCGAGCTCGTCGGCCAGGAGGAGGGCGACGACGTGTACAAACACTACGTCCGCAAGACGGAGTAACGATGAGCACGGACACGCCCGACGCGTCGGCCGACGACGCGCCCTCGCGCGCGGAGCTGGCCGCGCGCGTCGACGAACTGGAAACCGCACTCGCCGAAGCCACGGCCGAGGACGACGGGAAGAAGATGAGCATCATCGCCACGAAGGGCACGCTTGACATGGCATACCCGCCGCTCATCCTCGCCAGTACCGCCGCCGCGTTCGGCTACGAGGTGACCGTCTTCCACACGTTCTGGGGGCTCGAAATCCTCCACGAAGAGCGCTCGAAGAACCTCAAGCTCAGCTCCGTCGGCAACCCGAACATGCCCGTGCCGAACGCCGTCGCCGCGCTCCCCGGAATGGACCGCGTCACGACGCGGATGATGGAAAAGCGGATCGCCGACAACGACACCGCGACGATCGAGGAACTGCTGGAGACGAGCCTGGACATGGGCGTAGAGTTTCAGGCCTGCCAGATGACCATCGACCTGATGGACTACGACGAGGACGACTTCTACGACGGCGTCACCACGGGCGTCGGCGCGGCGACCGCGCTCCAGGACATGGCCGACGCCGACATCCAGCTCCTCGTCTGATCGCCGCGACCGAACTCACGACGTCGACGAGACGAGAGCGGTCGCGCGCGGGCCGACCCCGAGGACGTGCGAGAGCTTTTCATACCTTAGCCGTTGACTACTCTCACGAACACCATGACATCGGAGCGCATCTGCCTTATCAACGCCGTCGGACTCACGCCCGAACTGATCGGCGAGCACACGCCCGTACTGCAGTCGCTCGCCGAGGCCGACGAATCGGGTGGCGCCCAACCGTTGAGCGGCCCCACTCCGGCGGTCACGCTGACCTCGCAAGCGTCGGTCCTGACCGGTACCGATCCCGCCGAACACGGCGCCGTCGCCAACGGCTGGCTCTACGACACCCAGGAGATCCGCGTCTGGCAACAGGCGCGCCAGCTGATGCAGGGAGAAGCGATCTACGAGGCCGCCGCCGAGGAGTTCGGCGACTCGTTTACCACTGCGCTGATCTTCTCGTGGTTCAGCCAGGGGGCACTCGACGCCGACTACCGGGTGGTTCCGAAGCCGTGGTACGGTTCGGACGGCAGCAAGGTCTTCGACATTCACGGCGCGCCGGACTCGTACCTCCGAGACCTGAAAGACGACCTCGGCGAGTTCCCGTTCCACACCTTCTGGGGCCCCCAGTCGGGGTCGGAGGCGACCGAATGGATCGCCGACGCGACGGCGAAGACGCTCCGAGAGCGCCGGCCCAACCTGACGGTCTCGTACCTGCCGGTACTCGACTACCCGTTCCAGAAGTACGGTCCGGATCACCCGAAGTCCCGCGAGGCGCTGGCGACGCTCGACGAGTACGTCGGCCGGATCCGCGAGGCGGCGAACGAAACCGACACGAAACTCGTGCTGTTCTCGGAGTACGGTATCACTCCGGTCTCCCGTCCAGTACATCTGAACCGGCTGTTCCGCGAGCAGGGCTGGCTCAGCGTGCGGCACGGTCCGTTCGGGGAGCAACTCGACGTCCACCAGTCCGAGGTGTTCGCCGTGGCCGACCACCAGGTGGCTCACGTCTACGTCCGCGATCCCGACCGGATTTCGACGGTGAAATCGCTGCTCGCGGACGTCGACGGCGTCGGCGAGGTCTGGGGCGAGGCGGAGAAGGAGGAACGCGGCCTCGACCACGCACGCTCCGGAGAGCTGGTCGCGCTGGCCGAGCGCGACAGCTGGTTCACCTACTACTTCTGGTTCAACGACGACCGGGCGCCCGACTACGCGCGGAGCGTTGCGATCCACGACAAGCCCGGCTACGACCCCGTCGAAATGTTCTACGACCCGGAGCTTCGGTACCCGAAGCTGAAGGCGGGACTCTCACTGGCGAAGAAGAAACTCGGCTTCCGGTACCGGATGAGCGTGATCCCGCTCGACGCGTCGCTGATCGAGGGCAGCCACGGGCTGCCGCCGGCTTCCCCCGAAAAGGGACCGGTGCTGTTGAGTCCCGACCTGACGCCGCCCGCCGACCCGGAGATGACCGACATCAAGCCGTGGCTCTTAGAGCAGTATCGGTCTTGACGGCTTCCCGCCCCTGAGGACGCGGGAGGCGCTACTCCACCCAGACGGTTTTCTCGTTGACGAACTCCTTGATCCCCGCCTCGGATAGCTCCCGGCCGTACCCGGAGTCTTTGACGCCGCCGAACGGCACCCGCGGGTCGGATTTGACGTACTGATTGATGTAGACACACCCGGCGTCGACGTGAGAGGCGACCGCCGCGCCCCGCTCGCGGTCCTCGGTCCAGACGCTCGCCCCGAGTCCGAATCGGGTGTCGTTGGCCATCTCGATCGCTTCCGCCTCGCCTTCGGCGCGGAACACGGCGGCGACCGGGCCGAACAGCTCCTCGCTGGCTGCCGGACAGTCGTCGGGGATGTCCGTCAGCACGGTCGGCGGATAGAAGGACCCCTCCCGATCGAGCGGCTCGCCGCCCGTCTCTACCGTCGCTCCGGCGTCGACGCTCGCGAGGACCTGCTCGTGGAGCTCCTCCATCAGGTGGTGTTGCGCCTGCGGGCCGATGTCCGTGTCCTCGCTCAGCGGATCGCCGATCGAGAGATCACGCAGTTCCGCCAGGAGCGTCTCGAGGAACTCGTCGTACACCGCATCGTGGACGATGAACCGCTTCGCAGCGATACAGGACTGGCCGCCGTTCATGGTTCGAGCCCACGCGCCCGTCTCCGCGGCAGCCGCGACGTCGGCGTCGTCCAAGACGACGAACGGATCGCTCCCGCCCAGTTCGAGGACGGTCTTCTGCAGATTCTCGCCGGCCGTCGCAGCGACCGACCGCCCCGCGGGACCGCTCCCGGTGAGCGTCGCCGCGCGCACCCGGTCGTCGTCGAGCACGTCGTCGACCGATTCGGATCCGATCAGGAGCGTCTGAAACGCCCCGTCGGGGAAGCCGGCTTCCTCGAACACTTCTTCGATGGCCAGCGCGCAACCCGGCACGTTCGAGGCGTGTTTCAGCAGCCCGACGTTGCCGGCGGTGAGATTCGGCGCCGCGAACCGAAACACCTGCCAGAGGGGGAAGTTCCACGGCATGACCGCCAACACCGGGCCGATCGGTTCGTACTCGGTTCGAACGGTCGTTCCGGGGGGGCTGGGGTGGCCGTCCGAGGTGAGATAGCCGCTCGCGTGGGTCGCGTAGTGATCGCAGACCCACGCGCACTTCTCGACCTCACCCAGCGCCTGCGAGACGGGTTTCCCCATCTCTCGGGTCATAAGCTCGGCGTACCGTCGTTTGTTCTCGCGGAGGACGTCGGCGGCGTCGGCCATCATCTCCTCCCGCTCCCGAACCGAGCGCTCGGCCCACGATTCGAACTCGCTCGCAGCGGTGTCGAGCGCGTCGGCAACGTCTTCGTCCGTGTGTTCGTCGTACGTTGCCACGACTTCGTCAGTCGCCGGGTTGGTCGCTTTCACGATCGGATCGTCCATCTACTGCTGCAAATATCTGATTAAAGATGGGTTCTGAACCTGAATTAGATGTTGAATGACATTCTCCGTGGTGTTAAGTTAAGAGGGGCCTTGTGGAGGTGCCGAACGAAGGCACCTTCATGGTAACCAAGAGGACGACAGATCACGTGCTCAGTTGGTGTGCGGTATGGCAACCGAGGAAATTATTAACTATTTGTGCGGTTGACCATCGTCTGTGATTTCCCTCCCCTCAATCCGTCTCACCGTCACGGCTTTCGTATATCTCACCGCGATCTCTCTCGGTGCTGGCATCTTGGTGGTGAACCCTGCTCGATTCCTCCTTATTGTACCACTTCTCACCGGTACCGTTCTTCTCGGTCACGCTATCAAAACTGCCAAGCTCGACGAACTTGGACATGCAACTATGTGGTTATGGGCTGGTGTGCTCGCCCTCATCGTCGTTGGAATGGTAACTGAGGCCGTTCTTCAAGCAGATGTGTCTCCGTTAGCCGAAATCCCAGTTGCTCGTGTCTTTGGCACATTCTGTCTCATTTCCCTCGTTGTCGCAGCATACATACGTGGAATACAGAGAGCACCAACAGAAGAGAGTCACAGTTCAGCCATAACCTGAATACGGAGATCTGCGCTGAACTATTAGATAGCGACTTCAACGCCAAATATCATTGAACTGATTGATCAGGGGAGTTATCCGTTCACCGCCAGAGGGTGCTATCGCATGAATGAGAGCAAGCGTGACCAGCTAATCGACGCTTACTTGGCTGGAATGGATCACGGAGACAAAGACTCGCTACGAGACGCTTTCGCGTCGGATATCGTCCACGAACACCCCGTCCGCAACGTGAACGGAATTGACGATCTCGTGGTATTCAAAGTCGACGAGCAGCCGCCCCAGGAGACCGAACACGAAGTGAGCCGCCGCATCCACGCGCCGGAGGCGTCCGTAGTCCAGGGACGAAAAGTCGGAACCGTCGAGGGGGAACCGATCGACGTCCAGTTCTGTGACGTCTACGAGTTCAACGCGGACGAGTCGGCGATCACGAAGCTGTCCGTTTACGTGCGGGAATGAGCTATCGGTGAGGTACCGTCGATCCGACACCGAATCACGCGGTTTCGGCCGGACACACGATCAGTGCCGAAGGGTGTCTCCCATGCCGAGGCTCGTCGACGGCGGCCACGACGGGCGGTCGTTCGACCTCGATACTGTCAAAAATGAGGTAAATCACATTTAAGACACGAACGCGGGATACGGAGACGTGCCAATTGATACAGCGATTACTGGCGGGACGATCGCCAGTGCGAGCGGACAGTACGACGCGAGCGTCGGCATCGACGACGGTGAGATCGTCGCGATCGGTTCGGCGTCGTCGCTTCCGGAAGCCGAAGAGACGGTCGACGCCTCGGGGCAACTGGTGCTGCCGGGCGTCGTGGACGTCCACGTCCACATCGACGACCAGTTCTCGGAGGACTCCTACGAGAGCGCGACGAGCGCCGCGGCGATCGGCGGGACGACCACCTATATCGACTTCGCGTGGCAGGCCTGGCTGGGCGACATGAGCCCCTTTGACGAGGAGGGGACGCTGCTGGAGGGGATCGAACGCAAGAAGGACAAGGGACGCGACGCGCTCATCGACTTCGGTCTCCACGGTGCGATCACCCGAGAGGATCCGGCGGTCCTCGACGAGATCCCCGAGGCCATCGCGGCCGGCGTCCCGACGTTCAAGATGTTTACCGCCTACGAGATCGGGCTGAGCAACGGCTTCATGAACCGCGTTATCAAGCGCCTCGCCGAGGAGGACGGGGTCGGGGTCTTCCACACCGAGGACCCCTCCGTCTGCGACACGCTCGTCGAACTCGCCCGGGAGGACGGGAAATCGGACGCGGTACACTTCCCGGGGACCCGCCCGGACTACGCCGAGGCGATGGCCGCCGAGGATGCCGTTCAGATGGCGACAGCGGCGGGGATGCAGTACTACGGCATTCACACCTCCTGTCGGAAGGCCGCCGACGTCCTCGAACGGTTCCAGGACGAACACGGGAGCGAACTGGTCCGTGCCGAGACCTGCCTGCACTACACCACGCTCGACGACTCCGTTTACGCCGAGCAGGGCAATCGACCGGTCATCCAGCCCCCGATCAGGAAGTCCGACGACGTCGAAGCGATGTTCGAACAGCTCGACGGCGGGGTCCTCGACGTCCTCTCGACGGACCACTGCGCGTATACGCTCGACCAGAAGGAGGGCGGCGCGTGGTGGGAGATCAACCCCGGCGCGAACGCGCTACAGACCAGCCTCCCCGTGTTCTATGACGAGGCCGTCAATCGACGGGGCTACGACCCCTCGTTCGTCGTGAAACTGCTCTGTACCAATCCCGCGGAGACGTTCGGTATGCCCGAGAAGGGGACCCTCGATCCGGGTACCGACGCAGACATCGTCGTCTTCGACCCCGACGAGTCCTTCACCGTCACCGCGGAGGACAACGTCGGCGTCGCGGACTACACCATCTACGAGGGGCGGGAAGTCACCGGTCGCCCGACGAAGACGTTCGTCAGGGGCGAACTGATCGCGGAAGACGGAGAGGTCGTCGGCGAACCTGGCTACGGTCAGTTCCTCGAACGCGAACGGCCGGACTGGGACTGAGTCGTCCCGGTGACGACCAACGATCGCGATGGCGGTCGTCGAGACGCGGTCGACGCCCCCGTCAGGGTCGACGCCTCGATGGAATAGCCTTTCCGTGTGGCTCACCGTCTGTCTGTATGACGATAGAAACCGGCGATTCTGTGACCCTTGAGTACACGGGCCGACTCGACGACGAAACGGTGTTCGACACCTCCCGGAGATCCGTCGCCGAAGAGACGGGCCTCGCCGAGGCGCAGCCCGACCGAGAGTACGCGCCGCTGACGGTCGAGATCGGTGACGAACAGGTCATCGAGGGGATGGAAGAGGGCCTGATCGGCCTCGAATCGGGAGAGAGCGAAACCCTGACGATTCCGCCGGAGAAGGCCTACGGCGAGCCTACCGACGAGAACGTACAGGAGTTCGCCACGGAGGAACTCCGGGAGATGCTCGGCGGCCAGACGCCCGAAGAGGGCGCCTACCTCGAGGCCCAGAACGGCAGCCAAGGCGAGGTTATCCACGTCGACGAGGAGACCGTCCGAGTGGATTTCAACCCCCGTCTCGCCGGCGAAACGCTGACGTTCGACGTCGAGATCGTCGACGTCAACTGAGGGCGAACGGAGGCGCTTTCTGCGGTCGGTGGTGCGGTACGCGTGTTCTACGGTCGGTGGTAGTGAGACGGGGCGAAACCGCGGGAGAGCCGTCTCTCAAGCGGTGTCGGCGTTCGATTCGACCAGTTCGCAAGCGGTCTCGAAGACGGTGTCGGCCCGTTCTGGCTCCCTCGCCTCGGCGGTCACGCGGAGAATCGATTCCGTTCCGCTCGCGCGCAGGAGGAACCAGGCGTCTCCGAGATCGACTCGGACTCCGTCGAGCGTGTCGACGGAGTCGTACTCGGCTTGCACCGCCGTCGAAATCCGGTCCATGACCGCCGCTTTGTCGTCTACCTCGAAGGCGGTCCGACGGGTGGGATACCGCTCGATGCTGTCGACCTGCTCGGCGAGCGGGCCCGCTTCGGCGACGAGTTCGACCAACTTTGCCGCCGCTAACGGGCCGTCCGGACAGAGCGTGTCGTCGGGGAATATCCACGCGCCGCTCGGCTCGCCACCGAAGACGACCCCCGCCTCGGTGGTTCGTTCGGCCACGTAGACGTCACCGACGCGGGTCAACACGACCTCCGCACCGACGGCGGCGAGCGTGTCCGCCACGAGGAGGCTCGTGTCCACGGGGACCGCGACGCGGTCGCCGGCGCCGGCGGCCTCCCGAGCGAACAGCGCCAACAGGACGTCGCCCGGAACGAACTCCCCCTCGCCGGTGACGGCCATCATGCGGTCGGCGTCGCCGTCATGGGCGATTCCGAGGTCGGCGTCCGTCGCCGCGACCGTCTTCGCGAGCGTCGCGCAGTTCTCGGCGGTCGGCTCGCTGGGTCGCCCCGGGAACCGCCCGTCCGGTTGGGCGTTGAGCGTTTCGACGGAACACCCGAGCGACTGCAGCGCCTCGACGCTGACGCCGCCGGCGCCGTTACCGAGGTCAACCACGACCGAGAGCGACTCGACGGGTTCGACGGCCTCGACGATGGCCTCGACGTGGCTCGCTTGTGCGCCCGTCCACGACGACCGCTGCCCCAGACTGTCCCAGGGTTGACGGTCGAACTCGTCCGCACGGATCCGGTCGACGAGACGGTCCTGCAGCGGCCGGTCGTAGGCCTGTCCGGAGGGCTGCCAGAGCTTGAGGCCGTTGTCCTGTGGCGGGTTGTGCGAGGCGGTCACCGCGATACCGGCGTCGGCGTCCCGCGCGGCGACCCCTCGGGCGATCGTCGGCGTGGACGCGACGCCGACGTCGACGACGTCGGCCCCGCACTCCGTCAGTCCCGCCGCCAGCGCGTCGACGAGCATTGGTCCGCTGGTACGGGCGTCGCGACCGACGACGACTCGATCGGTCTCGGCCGCGACCGCCCGCCCGATCGTGAGGGCCAGTTCGGCGTCGACGTCCGTGCCGACGCGTCCTCTGATACCGCTCGTCCCGAAGTACTCTCCCTGCGTCATCGTCTTATGACGGGAGGGGGTTCGGTATAAACCCCCATCCGACCGCCCATCCGCGATCGCTCCGTCGAAGGTCTGTCGCGCGTTACCGACCGACGGGCGACTCCGAAGGCGCACAGAACCGCGTCCAGAACGGATGGGCGAACAGTTCACCGATCGTCCGGTCTCGGAGCGCCCGGAGTCTGTCCTCGGTCGGCACCGCCGCGCCGCTGATCGACCGAAGCGGTGCCGGAACCGCACCGGGGAAGGTCTGAGCGAAGTCGGCCCACGCCACGCCGGCGGGCCAGCGACCCGTTTTGAGGCGTCTCGCGGCGAGCAGGTCGGTTATCGGAATCCGCCCGTCGACGAGGGCGGCGAACGCCTCGTCGTCGACGACGCCGAAGCCGCTCGGCGTTCGCGGGAGCGGGGCGTGCCAGTCCAGTTCCGGCAGCAGCGGGAGGTCGTACTCCCGCGCGTACGCTCCGATCGGGTGAGCCGTGTGTCGCCCCCGTGCGAGGGCGTTCAACGGGGCCGGGTAGCCCGTCGTCTGCCCGAGCGCGACGGCGAACGGCTCCTCGTCGACTCGGTCGAGAAGCCGCCGGAGGTTCGCGTCGGAGAAGCCGAGTCCCGGGAACCGCGGGTGGGCGGGTGCGACCCAGGCGGCCTCGCGACCGAGGGCACAGAGTTCGTCGAGCGAGCACGCTCGGGCGGGCGGCCGATCGTCAATGGGGAGTCCGCAGACGGTCACGTGGCTGTCGTCGGTCTCGACGGAGGTCTCGATGCCGTTGATGACCGCCCCGCGACTGCCGGCCACCGTGAAGACGACATGAGACTCGAACCGGTCGACCGTCCCGCCGCGATCGGAAACGCGTTCGGCCAGCCGATCGAACCGCGCGGGATCGGCCGTCCAGTGTTCGGTGCGCGTGAAGACCACGTCGAGGTTCGGCGGTGCGGCGCCCACCATCGAAACGTAATCTCCCTGATGGATCCCGTTCGTGTGGCCTCTGACGTCGCGTTCAGCGCGGTTCGAGTCCGTCGTGTGCGTGTGGTGACAGAGTATTGTTGGCATGTCCGCCCTCGCGGCGTGGAGTCGCGACCGGTGATCGTACGGTACGTGTGCTACCGGCGAACGACTGATAACCGTTTCCTCACGGACCGTTTTGCGTCATGTCTGCTCTGTTGAATCCGATGACGGCACGGGTATCACGATCTCTGAAGGGGCGGTTATCTCACTTTTTGTCCTCAAGGGATTGGACCGATCCGCCTAGTGATCTCGACCCTCACTTTCTCTGCTAGGATTTCATATCCGAATTCTCTCGACAGCGCTCCTGAGGCGAGTACAGAGTGATCCAATCCCGACGCCTTCTGCGGATTCAACAGAGCACAAGTAAGTCACCAACGTGGTGAATACCGATCCTCGAAGGGGGTTGGAAACGTGACCCCGGAGGGCATAGGTTTGCTCAGTTGCTAATGCCTAGTTGGTCGGTGAATCCGTTGTTGAACGTACCGAGCGGGTTGAGCGCCTCGTACACTTCGAGCCAGGCGTTGAATTTCGGGAAGAGTCCGTGCATGTCCGACTCATCGAGGTCATTATGCTTGCCGAGGTGTGGGCGTCCCTCATGGTTTGCGATGAGCGACCGTTGAATCTTGGTAAGCGCCGGCTTCGCGTACTGATCCCGTATCTGTGCCGTGGACAGATTCGAGGTTTCCTTCACCGGGAACGTGATTTCGATCATCGCGACCGGGCGACCGTACTCTGGGGCGAGGAAGTGTGCCGAGGGTGCAACGAACCGAACACCGAGCGGGACTGTGACGTATAGATCGTGGGCTTGGATGATCTCGACGACTGTATCGAGTGCCTCGGCCACCTCGCCCGCTGGGATCGCTACGTCGGTCGAAATGGCCATCGTTGGCGGTTCTGGTGGTTCGTTCGGACTGGACTCCTCGCGCAGCCGACGTAAGGCGACGAAGTACGCGGAGGCATCATGTCCACCCATGAACGGCGACCGGTTTTTATCGAAAGACCGATTCTCGACCATCTTTGCTAAGTTCGGCACACCCCGATTCGGGTCTTCACGCGGGTCTACCCCACCGGTCAGGCCCTGCAGGAAATCCTGCACGAGCGTACGCCGCCGCTCGGGTGGCCACTGGAAGGTGTGGATGGCGGGTTCCTCAGGACGTGTCGTTCGGTCGCGCAGACGGACGAGACAGCCAGCATTCTCGGTTTGCTGTTTGCCCTGCATCCGGGCCACGTTGATCAGGAAATTCACGTGCCGGGCATCGTCCGCGATGGCCGGTACGGGGTCACCGTCGACGGTCCTCGTGGCCCCCCTGAGCGCCCGCTGGAGATCCGGAAACCGCTCAATCCGCTCGCGTTCCTCGATCCAATAGGTCTGATCCTCCACAGCGAGCGTGTAACTGTAGGCGACACCGAGACAGCCATAGCCCAGCACCGCGGCATGGAACAGATCGTCGTCCTGATGGAGGACCGTATGATGGTCGGGTTGGTCGGCCTCGAATGCGTCGCGATCGGTGATGCCGTCGGTCGGTTCGATCCGCCGTAACTGGACGAGTGGGTCGCCGCTCGCTGACTCCGTTACGGTCACCAGTTCGACCGACCGGACCATGTCCGGGAGCGCCGGGAGCCGAATCCCGGTCCCGTGGGTGCCAGTGTTGATCGCACCCGCGAGCGTCTGTCCGTCCCACGAGCCCATATTGGCCAGTCCCAGGTCTTTCTCAGCGAGGAAAATCCGCATGAACCGCTTCAACATCGTTCCGGACTTGACCCGGACCAGTTCCTCATCGGCGTCCACGCCGGGTAGGTCGTCCTTCAGCCACGCTCCGTGCTCTAGGAGGCCCTCGTGGCCGAAAGGCGGATCGGGAACTTCTTGCAAGTCAGCCAGCAGAGCCTCACGCAGTTCCGAAATCCGCTCGTAGTTCTCAACGGCCTCGGGGAGAGTGTCGACGTCTGCGACGACCGTCCGGAACGCTTCAAAGTTCTCGCCAAGAGAGTCGCTTCCCGCGAGCGCGAGCACCCCCTCGGTGAGATCGTCGATCGCTGTGAGTGTCTCTCGGAGCCGGCCAATCCCGCCAAGGAGTGCTTCGGGGCCGTCCAATCCAGCGAGTGCCGACTCCAAGTCGTGCAGCAACTCAAACAGTGGCGCGTGGCTTGCGAGATCGATGAACTGCTGGTCGGGCTGGGCCGCTCGCGAGTGTGAGTGACCCGCCCCCACGGCCCGAATCCTGTTCCGGGCTCGGGAAGCAGACACGAGGGCACCGACGAACTCAGGTTTCGTGGTTGGCTTGAGCTTCTCAGTCCCGACGGTGTAGTCTTCGATCCAATTTTCCCAATCCGTTTCGTACCCATTCGGGACCGATTGGAACTGCGGTGTCAACAGTTCGTGAAGGCTGAACGGATCGAACGGTACGTTGCGTTCGTTCGCGACGTCACGCAGGGAGACTGGTGTCGAGAGGCCGTCCGCCTCGGCGAGGTTCCGGAGCGAGACGTGTTCGATCGGTTTGAGTGTCCAAGTGGGCATTATCGCCCACCCCAGTCACGACAGGGTGTGCACGGGGACGGCGCGTTCGACGGGATGCCGAGAGTCTTGCGAGGGCGTTTCATGGGTTTTTCGCTCGGTTGGAAGTCACGTCGAAGGTATCGCTGCGGCTAGCACCACGGATACTACTCGTGACCGTCTTGAGACTGATCGACTCCCAGTGTTTGACAATATGATCGCGGAGTTCGGTGGCGCTGAGACTGTCGACCGGCTCTTCCCCATCCCCAGATCCACTCCCGTCGTCGCCACTCTCCTGACTCGACGCCGACCCGTCCGTGTTCCATGTCGAGGCGTCAAACTCTCGGTCAGGGACAGCACTCGCCTCGAGTGGCGGATCGTCGCCGGTTACCGAAGCGGTGTACTCTGCTTCGCCGCCCTCGAACAGGTGGATGGGAATGGCAACCTGGATCGTCGTTCGAACGCGTTGCTCGGGCTCGGCATCGCCAGCCTGAGATCGGGCCCCGACATTCGTGTGGCGCAGGGAATACCGCGGCATCGCGCTCGACAAGTGCAGGGTGTCCGACGACTCGTTCGGCACTCCAGAGAGGGAAGACGTATCGAAGCGGATCGATTCCACCCGTGGACTGACCTGAAGTTCCGGGCACAACTGATCGCCACCATTCCTGCAGTGAACCGTCCCCTCGACCACGACAGCCGGGAATTCAACTTCACTAATAGACCGGGTTCCCTTGCTGACCGTGACGTCGTGAAGCGAGACCGTCAGCGGGTCGATCGGGGGAACGTTCCGCTTCGGCGAGACCACAGTTCGGAAGGAAAGCCCCATGTGATCGGAGAGGTAGTGCATGAAATCCCGCCCATCGAAGTCGAAGCCTTCCTCGTCGCCGGGTCCGAAACCGGTCTGGGTACGGGGGAACGCCCTGCGACGGATCCGGCTGATGTCAAGATTGATCCCATGACGGCGGTGGGGAGATTCGACGAAGACAAAATCAATCCGATTGGCCTCGTCGGTATGAGAATACCGCCCCCCACGGGTGGTCTTCTCAGCATCATCGACGGCGTAATCATCACAGGCGTCGTCGGTCGTGTGATCATGACAGCCCTTCAGGTCGTCCACATCGACCAAGGTATTCGGCCCGATTTCGGTCGGGCCCTCAATACCACCGTAGCTGAACCAGGCGTCTTGGAGCCCGACGCTGCCCAAGCGGGTCAGCATCGTGGCAAACTTATCCGTGCTGTCGTCGATGTTCAGGTCACCCACGAGCATAGTGGGGTTTGAGGGAACGGAGTGGGCCTGGACCGCTGAGACGATCTCCTCAATGTGATCGAGCGAGCCGTCGGTGTGGCTGAGAAAGAGATCGATTGCGCCCGGGCCGAGATCGATTTCGGCATACAACCACCCCTTGTTGTCTGAGCCACTAGTCGAATCGAAGGCGTTCATTCTGACTCGACCAATTGAGGCCGATGGGCCGTCCGTAGCCTCTAGGCAGTCCACCTCAAGCCCGGAGTCTTGCAGGTCGAAATCACCATGGAACGGTTCGAAGTCGAGTCCGGGTCCCCGCACGAACTCGCGGACATCTGCTTGCGCTCGTAGTTTCTTGTCTGGCGTCGACGCATGCTTGTTCACGATTCCCGGTGGTATCCGGAACAGTTCACAGAGGGCGGCGATGTCATAGTCTTCGGCGGCGAGCATCTCGCCGATCTCCAGGGTTCGTTCGTCGAAGTCCTGCGGGCGGAACTCCTTTCCATCCCAGAAGTCTGGGGTCAAACCTTCTGCAGGGCCTACGACATCGTCTCGGCCGACGTGTGACAGTCGACAGTTGTAGACGAGCCAAGAGTGTTCGACTGCAGTCTCGTGGCGGTGGAACAGCTCGCTTAATGCGTTGCCCTCGTCGCCGTAGGTTTCGTAGGACGGCTCGACGGCCGGCGATTGCAGTCGTGAGACCCGAATTGACTCAAGTAACCCTTTGTCCAGCCGGTGGCCGTGTCCAAAGTCGTACGCGTGGTCGACAGCCAACTCGCCATGGGCTGGGAGGTGGCTGGTGTCGAAACTCCAAGTGCCGAGACAGTTATCATGGTCAGGGTCACAACGGTCCCCCTCGTCACGTCCAAACGGAGCGCCATGGCCACGAAGGCGCCTGGCTGGTCGAACCGGATCCAGGGGCCAAGCGCCAGCATGGTCATGCAGGATGTCTCGCAGCGACATCTCTTCTCACCACCACCGCCCGGATCCGATCGGGGCACAGGAGCCAGATGAGCTCAAGTTATACATCGGCGGATTCCCCCGCATCGAGTCGTGATTCCATCGCCTCGAGTCTGGCCTCCTGGTGATCGAGTCGGTCTTCTAAGGCATCGATCCGGTCGGCCTGGTCCGCGATGCGCTCATCTTTCGCATCCAATTCGGTCTGTTGTTCCTTGATCGCCTCAACAAGTAGGGCCGTTAACTCGCTCTGTGCGAGGGATCGAAGTTCGTCGCCATCACCGTCGACGACCTCTGGAAGCACGGATTCGACCTCCTGTGCGATGAATCCCAGATGCCGTCCCTCATCCTCGGACGCGAACTCGTCGGTCCACTCGTAACTCATCCCCTCAAGTTCGGTCACCGTCTCAAGGGCGCCGTTCAGTGGCTCCACCGCAGTCTTGCAACGGGAGTCAGAGGTGACTGTGACGTTGTCGGCCTTTACCTGGCCCTCAACGTGGAGTGGGTGGGTGGGTTCGTCGGTGCCGATCCCGACGCGATCGTCGTCTAAGTCGACGGTCAATACAGGATACGTCTCAGCAGTGTCTAACACACTGCCCTCGAAGTCGATGTCCCCCGAGCCATCCGAGATTGGGGTCGACTCGGATGGCCCCTCCTGGAAGACGAATTGGTCCTGAGCGTCGTCATACATGAGTCCGCGGGTAGGCATACGGGCGGAGTACGCGATGATCGGGACCGTCGGTCCGCTCTCACCGAAAAAGGATAAGTCAGGATCGGTGCCGGTAAACATGTTCAGCATCGGTGACGTGTACTGGTCGTCACTATCAGCAGAGGTATTCGACGTATAGCGATCCCGCACGAATTCGATTGATCCACTCGACCCGTCGATCGACATCGGACTCCCAAAGTCGTCATCCGGATGCAGGTCTATCCGGGCGGTTTCACCGTCGATGTCAACCCTGGTTTTCCCGTCGCCATCAGCGAACTCGGCGCTGCTGTCGTCGGCGTCGAGAACTACTTGCTTCTCGCCGTCGACGTCGTTGAGAGTTACACTGCCACGCGAGGACGACCCAGTACCGCCCCCGATGGTCAACGACGCAAGCCCCGGGTTAAGGAAGATGTTTGGTGTGGCGTCTCGGTTGACAGTCAATTCTAGTTTTCTGACGATCGTTGTGAAATCGTCGTCGAGGAATAGGTCTGCGTTCGACATGGAGTTCACAATGAGACAGATGAAATAAAAAAGTTTTCTTTATTTTAACAATACAGACTATCATATAAATTGATGAGTGTCTGCATTCACCGTCAGCGATCTTTCGATAAAGCGCGATCACACAAGCCAATCGTGTGGTCCATATGGTCGTTGACCACTGGCCCACGAGCAATTTGGCCTGGGTGAGTTCAGTTGCTCTGTTGAATCCGCAGAAGGCGGTCGGATCGGTTCACTCTGTACTCGGCTCAGGAGCGCTGTCGGGAGAATTCGGAGATGAAATCCTAGCAGAGAAAGTGAGGATCGAGATCACTGAGTGGATCGATCCGATCCCTTGAGGAGGAAGAGCGAGAGAATCTCCCCTTCAGAAATCTTCATCCCCGTGCCGTCATCGGATTCAACAGGTCGCGTTAAGTTTGGCGTGAATTGTGGTAGACGGCGAGGGCTTCGAGCCAATCTTGAGCTGTCTCGAGCGCGACATTGCTGAAACTATCCGCAAACGATGATGTTCGTCGTTCTATTTCCCAAAAGACACGTTCGATGGCATTCCGATTTCCATGTTGAATGACTTGAAATCGATAGCCGTCTTCAGCGAGAACTGATCCGAGATAGTCTGCGCCATCGACGAGAAATTCCACGTTGTCGAGCTGATAGCGCCGGTGTAACTCAGTTAGAAACCATCGCGTCGTCTGTTTATTTGCGGTCGGATAGAGGCTCACATGGAGGATTTTGTTCGTCTGTGGATCAACCGCGCCGTACAGCCAGAATTTCTGGCCGTGGAGGCGGATCATCTTTTCGTCAACCGCAAGTTGATCCTCAGAGACGGTCGAGATCGGCTGTAGATCTGCTTTATGAACCCAGTTATGGATAGCAACGTGACTCCGATCGATCCCAAAACTCTCGAGATATTTACTTACCTCACGCAGTGACATGCCGGCCAAATGACAGCGGATCCTACTTCAATCGCCCAGCGCGGCGTTCGATTTCGCTCCACAAACGACAAGTCGATCCACGCGATACGTTCGCTGAAGCGGTCGAATTCTGCCATAGACACTCAGAACTCGTCCGCCTCATCCTCTAACTTAACGCGACGGTTCAACAGAGCACAGTATTTAAACGACATGAGCGATTACGACGATCGCTTATAAATGACGGGCGGTAGCGTCGCCGCCAGCTACCGGAGACGCGTCTCGCTGTCGACGGCGCAGAGCGCCGCCACCACGCCCAGAGCGGTCGTCGCCCGAGACAGGCGGCGATCCGGGAGCGAGTCGTCCGATAATCGACACACTAACGCCGCCGTTGGCGTATCGGTATCCATGGACGAACCGTTCCTCGAGGCGACGGTGAGTATTCGCGGCGTCGTCTGTCGATCCGATGACCGTCTTCTCGTCGTTCGCCGGTCGAGCGACGGCGGGTGGGAACTCCCCGGTGGACGACTCCACCGCAACGAAGCCGTGATCGACGGACTCCACCGAGAGATACGCGAGGAGACCGGACTGGCGGTGACGGTCCACCGACCGGTCGCGGCCACGTCGTGGCAGAACACGGGCGACGAAGATCGGTTCGCGGTGTACTACTACTGCACGGCCGACGAGTCGGACGTGGCCCTGAGCGACGAACACACCGACTTCAGGTGGGTCTCGAAAGCGACCGCCTGCGAACAGTTGAGCGAGGTGCAGTCGACGGCGACGCGTCGGGCGATAGGGAGTCGACCGACCGAGTGATCGACCCTACCGTTTCGCCGGGGGGAACAGTCGAGCGACGATGCGATCGCTCCCGAGGACGTATAACAGCCGGCCGGCCAGCGAGCCGAGGCGTTCCCAGCGAACCGTCGGAACGGGCTTACCGCCGAACGCCGATTTAAACGCGTACGTTCCGTCGTCGAAGTCGGGCGTCGTCTCGCCGAAGTTGCAGGTCGCGTATCCGGCGTCGATGCTCCAGGAGATCGCCGCCCGATACAGGACCTCCGACGGGTAGTGTTCGAAGTTCGTCGGATCGTAGGCCGGGAAGAGGAGGAACAGGGAATCCCGCTCGTCGTCCCGGACCGCCAGCAGCTCTCCCGCCGGCTCCCCGTCGACGGTCGCGCGAAACAGCTTGAGGCGGTCGCCGAGGCGTTCGAACAGCGCGTCGAGAAGTGCCTGTGAGGCGCCGTCGCCGTCAAGCCGGTCCATGTGCGCCGCGTGGCGGTCGCCGAACGCCCGGATCGACTCGGCCGTGACGGGCACGTCGGTCGCGGTGACGCCCGCCTCGTCGGCCTTCCGGAGGTTGCGGCGTTTCTTCTGTGAGAGGTCTCCCTCGACCGCCGACCACGGGCGGTCGGTGGCGACGACGAACTGGCAGTCGCGGAGCGACGGCGCGTAGCTCCGGTCGCGCAGGCGCGTCCCGTAGCGCAGCGACTCCGACGAGGCGGGGCGGAGCAGGTGACCGATCGTGCGCCCGGAGGTCAGAGACGCCATCTCGTCGGCGATGGCGTCGAAGACGGCGGCCTCGTCCGTCGCGATCAGCGCGCCGTTGGTGCCCGGCTTCGCCGGCCCCAGAAACCGAAACGGGGTCCCCGGTAGCGATCGGATAAAGGTCGGATGGACTCCAACGAGGGTGCCGTTCTTCCGGACCTGCACGTGGCGCGCGTCGGCGCCGACCGCTTCTTCGTAGGCGCTGAGCCACTCGTAGCGCTCGAAGACGCTGCCGGTCGAAGACTGTTGGGCGACGATGGCGTTCCACTCGTTCTGTTTGACCTCGGTGATCGTCCGATGGACGGAGGTCGTCAGCGCTTCCATGACACGGCCCTCTCCGGGACCCGCCCTAACTGTATGGTTCGCCCCGCCCCGGACGGAGCGACCTGAGTGGCTTTATAACGGATCGGGGGAAAACAGGACTATGACTCGACTGGCCGTCGGCGTGGTCGGTGCCGGATGGATGGCCACCGACTACCACGTGCCGGCCTTCTCCTCGCATCCGCGGACCCGCGTCGTCGCGTTCGCCGAGCGCGATGACGCCCGACGGGCGACCGTCGAAGACGATCTTTCGCTCCCGGGGTACGACGACGTCACCTCGATGCTCGCCGCGCACGACCTCGACGTCGTGAGCATCTGTACGCCGCCCAGCACCCACGAATCGATATTCGTCGAATCGGTCGAGGCGGGCTGTCACGTCCTCTGTGAGAAGCCGCTGGCGCTGTCAGCCGAGAGCGCGCGGCGGATGGCCACCGCGGCCGACGACGCCGGCGTCGTCACGCAGGTCGGCTATCTCCACCGCTACTACCGGAACTACCAGCGGGCGATGAAATTGCTGTCGAACGATCTGCTCGGAGAAATCGTCGAGGTAACCGTCGCGCACCACTCGGCGCCGCCCTCCCAGGGCTGGTACTACAACCCCGACCTCTCGGGCGGTGGGGTCGCTCGCGACCTGTTTCCGCACTCGCTGGACGTGCTGTTCGACCTGTTCGACGAGCCGCCCGACGTGACCGACGCCGACGTCCGGTATCTCCGAGATCGGGCCGTCGAAGACGCCGCCCGGGTCTCGCTCGCCTTCGGCGACGTGCCGGTCGACCTCTCGGCCACGTGGACCCAGACCGAGGGCGTCAGTCGCGTGCTCGTCGTCGGCACCGAGGGGTGGCTGGAACTCGACTCGAAGACTCTGCAGGGAGACGTCCACGGCCGTCCCTTCGAGTTCCAGCAGGGGTCGCTCCCGCTGGTGGACGTTGGGGTCGCAGACCTCTTCCCCGCGAGCGACGAGGACGCTCACACCGAACGCATCCACGACTTCGCCGATCACGCCGCGGCGGGCGACCCCGACACGTCGGCCCCGGTCCGCCGCGGCGTCGCGGTCGCGGAGGTGATCGACGCGGTGTACGAACGCGGCGCAGATTCGTCGAGTGAGCCAAGCGGCGCCGATCCGCCGACTGAGCGCGACGGCGTCGGCTCGCCGAGTGAGCCAAGCGGCGCCGATCCGCCGACTGAGCGCGACGGTGTCGGCTCGCCGAGTGAGCCAAGCGGCGCCGACGCGGAGGGCGGCCGATGAGAGTCCTCGTGACGGGGGCGACGGGGTTCATCGGGCTGAACCTCCTGGCGGCGCTCGACGAGACCGACCACGAGCCGGTGGCGATGGTTCGGCCGGCGTCGACGACCGCGCGGCTGCCGGCCGATATCGACAGGGTCGAGGCCGACCTCTCGGACGCCGACTCCGTGACCGCGGCGCTGGCGGACGTCGATAGCGTCGTGCATCTCGCCGCGGCGGTCTACGACACCGCATCGATGGGAGCGACTAACACGGCGGGCACCGAGCGAATCGTCGACGCGGCGGCCGACGCCGGGATCGACCGGTTCGTCTTCCTCAGCACCGTCGGCGCCCACCCCGAGGTCCCGGCCGACGCCGACTCGACGTACCAGCAGTCGAAGGTCGCCTCGGAGGAGCTGCTGTTCGGCCGAGACCACCCCTTCGAGGTGGCCGCGGTCTATCCGACCTACATCTTCGGCCCGCGCGACTACCGGCTGACGCGGTACGAGCACGTCCGCCCCGTGGCGGCCAACCGCGTGCTCGTTCCGCCGCTGTACACCGACGCGAAGTACAACATCGTCCACGTCGACGACGTCGTCGGGACCGTCGCCCGCTGTCTCGACGGTGACGCGATCGGACGACAGCTCGTGACCGGACCGAACCTCACGAACGAACAGGTCCTCAAGGCGATCGCGCGCCACGCGCCGGGGAACTGTCGCGTGGTCACGGTCCCGTACGGCGCGATCCGGTGGGGGGTCAAACCCGCGATGGACCTCCTCTACCGGATCGGCGTCTCGCCGGTTCCGGGCGAGGGCTTCCTGGAACGGGGCGACTTCGGGACGGTCAGACCGGAGCTCACAGAGCGGGCGCCGGTCGATCAGCGCCCCTGGGAGGCCGCGATCGGCGAGACGGTCGAGTGGTACGAAACGGTCGGGATCCTATAAATGAGCGGGCGTGGTCGCGGCGTCCTGACACCGCCGCCGCTCCGGCGAACGATGAACCTCGCCCGGGCGAGTTCGCTGCTGTTCGGCGTCGAGCTGTTGAACACCGCGCTCGGGTTCTTCGGAACGGTGTACTTCGCCCGCGAGCTGGGCGCGACGCTGCTCGGCATCTTCTTCCTCTTCGAGGCGACGCTGTACACGATGGCCACCGTCGTCGACTTCGGGCTGCGTGGAGCCGTCGAGAAACGGATCAGCGCCGGCGACGACCCGGGACAGATGTTCGGCGCGGCGGTCGTGTTGAAGCTCCTGCTCATCGTCGTCGTGTCGGGCGTCGTCCTGGCGATCCGCGAGCCGCTCGCGGGCTACGTCGGGACCGACCTCGCCGTAGAGCTGATCGGCGTCGTCATCGCGTTCGAGCTGTCGATGCTCACCATCCACGTCCTCCAGGGGGAGTTGCGGGTGGCCCAGACCGCCGTCCTCCACTTCCTCCGGAGCCTCACGTTCGTGACGGTCGCGGTCGCGCTCCTCCAGTACGGCTACGGCGTCCGGGCGCTGGTGTACGCGCTGTTAGTCAGCTACACCGTCCTGCTCGTCGGCGGGAGCCTCCGACTGTCGACGCCGCTGGCTCGGCCGGGTCGACGCCACATCCGATCGCTGTACGACTACGCGAAGTTCAACGGGATCTGGGGATTGGGCGGCCACGTGTACAACTGGATGGACGTCATCGTCATCGGGTTTTTCCTCTCGCAGGCCGCCGTCGGCGCCTACGAGCTGGCGTGGCGGCTGACGACGACGGCCATCATGTTCAGCACCGTCTTCGCGCGCGTTCTCTTCCCGCAGCTATCGGCGTGGCAGGCCGACGGCGCGACCGAGAAGGTACGTGACCTCATCTCGGACGCGATGACGGTCTCGCTGTTGTTGATCGTCCCATCCGTGGTCGGCGTCGCGATTATCGGTCGGGAGATACTGGGCGTCGTCTTCGGGTTCGAGTACACCATCGCTGCGGCCGCCTTCCTCGTGCTCATGATCGAGAAGCTCCCGCAGGCGGTGAACCTCGTCTTCGACAAAGCGATCCAGGCGTTCGACCGGCCCAAGTACGGCGCGATCGCCACCGCGATCTCGCTGTCGATGAACATCACCCTGAACGTCGTCCTCGTCCCGCGATACGGCCTCGTCGGCGCGGCCGTCGCGACCCTGCTGTCGGTGGTCGCCAACACGGCGATACTCGGCTACTACCTCGGCCGACTCACCACCGTTCGGTTCCCGGTTCGGGATATCGGTTGGACCGTCCTCGCCGCCGCCGGGATGGGCCTCGTCCTGGTCGGCGTCACTCGAGTGCTCACTGTGAACACACCGCTGGCGCTGATCGCCGTGGTCGGCGCCGCGGCGGTCGTCTACGGCGCCGGCGTCCTCGCGGCCCCGCCGCTCCGGGCGAAAGTCGCGGAGAACGTCCGGAACATTCGGGGCTGAGACGCGGGCCGGAGTCCCGGGTGACTCACTCGGTGAGCCGGTAGACGACGCCCTCCCGTTGCGAGAGCGGGTCGTCCGCGAGGGCCGCACGCGTTCCCATGACGTAGCTGTCGTCGCCGTCCTGTCCCAGCGAGAGGACCTGGATGTCGAGGCCGCCGTCGACTCGAAGTTCCTGTGTCGGCCACTGCCCCGACGACTGGGGCGTCGCCGCGATGAGCCGACCCGACGCTTCCGTGAACGAACTGGTGAAGACGCCGAACAGGTACGACCCGCCGAGCCCCGCGACCGAGCCTGAATGGATGTGACCGCCGATGACCGCGAAGCCGACGGCGTCGCCCGCATCGTCGAAGTGCGGGAACTCCAAGACCGGATCGATGAGGGGTTCGCCGCGGTCGGACTCGGCGAGACACTCGCCGCCGGTGCTGGTGCCGAGTTGCGGGTCGTGGCAGTAAGTGGCCTCCTTGAGCGGCCAGCCGTAGTTGCCGCCCGATTCGATGACGTCGACCTCCTCCCACATCGCCTGTCCCACGTCGCCGACGATGAGCCGGTCGCCGCTGAAGGCCATCTTCCAGGGATTTCGGAGCCCCCAGGCGTACAGTTCGTCACGGCCCTCCCGGCCGACGAGCGGGTTGTCCGCGGGGATTCCGTACGGGAGGTCGTCGGTCCGACCGTCGACGTCGAGCCTGATGATGCTTCCCTTGAGCGCCGTCACGTCCTGCCCGTTGTACGGATTCAGCCCGTCCCCGAGTGCGCCGTACAGGTAGCCATCGGGGCCGAACTCGAGCGTGCCAGCCTGATGGATCGGGCGTTCCCACGGGAGTTCCAGCAGGATCCGCTCGCTGTCGGGGTCGGCTACCGACCCGTCGTCGGCTGCGCGGAACTCGGAGAGGCGTTCGTAGTGATCGAGCTCCGTCCCGTCGGCGGGGGCGCTGTATCGGACGTAGAACCGCCCGTTCTGGCCGAACTCGGGATGGAACGCCAACCCGAGGAGCCCCCGTTCGTCGTAGGCGACCCAGTTCGGCAGCCCCTCGCCCAGGGCGACGAGCCGATCGGACAGGTCGAGAAACGGCGTCGACCGGAGCCCGTCGGCGTCGTGAACGCGAATGGTGCCGACTTGATCGAGGATAAACCGTCTGTCGGTGCCGTCGTCGGCAGTCACGAGTCCGCTCGGCGAGGTGAGGCCCGTCGCCACCTCGGTCACTCCGACGGTCGGCCCCTGGTCGAAGAACGTCGGACCGCCGGTGCCGTCGCCGCCGTCGCCGCCGTCGCCGCCGTCAGAGCCACCGGTGCCGTCACCGCCGCCCGCCTGGTCACGTTCGTTCGTCGAGCAGCCCGCGAGCGCACCGGTGAGGCCGACAGCCCCGACGGATCGCAACACGCCTCGGCGCGTGACTGCCCCCAGGATTCCACCGTTCCGTTGGTTCATGGCGTATGGAATCCGCGAGTGTATATAACCCTTCATCATAATCGAACGGTCGCGTGAAATTAGAAGATGAGAAGTTCAAATTTTAAAATCCTATTCCCGAAACCGAACGCCTCAGCGGACGTACTGCGTGGATAGACGTGTCGTTTGTGGAGCGAGATCGAACACCGCGCTGGGCGATTGAAGTAGGGATCTGCTGTCACGTAGCCGGCATGTCGCTTCGTGAAGTAGGTAACTCTCCTGAAGAATGTTGGATCTGTCGAAGCCATATCGCAGTTCACAACTGGGTACAAAAAGCTGATCTACAGCCAGCTGACGGTGAGAACCCGGATCGCGTTGCGGTCGATCAGAAGGCGATCCGGATCAACGATGAGCAGTACTGACTGTACGCTGCCGTCGATCCAGAAACGAATAGAATCCTTCACTCACAGCTGTTTCCGATGTATACGATCCCGATCGCACGAGACGTGACTCAATGATTGAACCTATATTAGCTATTCGGTTATTTTCCATATGGATCCAGTTCAGATCCGCAGGATTGACTTGCTCGGGTAATACTAGGTGGGAAGCCAACGACTGTACTCGGAGGGACACGTCACTTCAGGATCCACAGAGAGTTCGACCGCCGTACGACGAAGGCTGATATCAAAAAGTATCGTAGCTATGCCGCTCGTAGGCACGTTTTGCTCTTTCAGAAACACTCCCTCGCGTTTTATTCAGTATAATGACTAGACGCTACACACCGTCGGACAATGATCGATGATTTATTTGAGTTACTTTTTGATGTTGCCGTCGAATTGGTTCCGAACAGCGTTTGGAAAGTTTTAGCATTTACAATCGGAATCATAACCATGGGAGCTGGTGTGATGCTGTTTGATCAGTCAACGCGGACAGGAGGTCTGCTGATACTTGTTGGAATGTCCTGACTCGCTGGATCGGTACTCTCTTGCTACCGATGACTGGATATCTGACTCTGCTGTATGCCCTATATGGTGGTATATTTCCACCAGCGGTGGCCATCACACCGTTTTGAGGCGAAAGTCCACGATGACAGTCATGGGAGGATGTCAGATCACCGCTGTAAGACGACACAGAAGGTTTCACCGATGTCGTCACTCTTGGAGCGCATAGACAATGAGCAAAACGAGTGGGATCGTAGTGAACAAGAATACGAACACACCGGCTGCGACGTTGCCCTCAAATTGAGAGGGTGTTACTAGCGCAATTAACGAGACAGCCCCAAACAGCCCCATCGATACAAGTGACATCCGAGTGGACGATGAGCTGTCTAACCGCAACAATGCGTTACCAACGTCGATCATCGAGTCTTGGTCGTCACCCTCAGCGCCCCAATCACGTGTGTTGTTGTCAGCCCTACATACATACCTCGAGCCCCAACTGAAGCTCCGCAAGGCGGGGCAGGACGAGTTCAAGAAGAACCGCCACTTCTACCCGCTACTCGTCCATTTCGGTGTAGAGGCGCTCTCTGATGCGGATGCTGAGGAAATTCAGGTTCGGCTTACGGAACTTAGTGAGGAATGACGTTGAGCCGAAGGTCGTCGTCAAAAGTTGAAGCCTATCTCCAATAATTGTCATCATCCACCGCGGATTCCTGGAGGAGGCATCCGGTCCGCGCCGGACCGGGTCCAATTATGCGGTGGCGTTTTCCGGCGGGTCGGTCGGTTCGGGAGGCGGCGCTGTTCCGTTCGGCGGGGCCGCACCGCCCGGTGGCGCTGTTCCGTTCGGCGGGACCGCACCGCCTGGTGGCACCGCACCGCCCGGTCCGGTCGGCGGCCCGAACGATACGTCAGGATTCTCGCCCGTCACGAGGAAGTCCGCAACGTTGCCGATCAAGGCCCCATTATCGGCGCGACCAGCATTTTCGGGTTCGAGGAAACTCGAGTCACCCATCACCGCCAGCGAACCGTTTCGGACCGCGACGTCGTATGAACCAGCCCCGCGGGTCGTCGACAGCTGCGAGGTCTCCGCGGTGGCGAGCGTCGCTGAGCCGTTGGCTGCACCGACGGGCGCGGCCCCGCGGAAGACGACTCGTTCGACGCCCTCCGTCAGCGACCCGGTCCCGGTTGGTTCGACGATCACGCTGAGGTAGTTCGCGTCGTTGTTCTCCATGTCATACACGTAGCCCGCCTCGCCGTAGACGCCAAACGGCGATCCGAAGTCGGTGAGTGCGCCGGCGCCGCCCGGGTCGCTCGTCACAAGCGTCCGTCCACCGGCGTCAACGAAGGACTCGACCGCGTCGGCGTCGGTCGCCGACAGCGAGCCGGGACTCGTGGTGACGAATGCGTCCGCGTCCGACAGCATAGTTGGGAGCCGCTCGCCGGTCGCGATCCCGCCGTAGAATCGGACTTCGTGGCCGTTCTCGACGAGCGCCGCGGTGAGCGGTGCGACGCCACGCTGGACGCCACCGAGCGTTCCGATATCGGATTCCGCGGGTGCATTACTGTCTTCGATGGGCAGGATCGACGTGCCGCCGCCAAGTCCGGATGTCCCGCTTCCGAGGTGGACAACGACCGTGTTTGACGACTCGGTGCTCTCCATTTCCACCGCGCCACCTTCGCTGACGGTCTCCGGCTCGACTGAGTCTAACTGCCAGTGGTCGTCCGCGACCGCGTCGGTCTCGGGCGGCGCGTTGTCGAGAACGACACCGCCGACGGCGGCGACCCCAATGATCGAAAGGAAGACCAACGCGAACACGCCGACCGTCGTCCGCAGATCGACGCTCATACGCGGTCACCTCCGCTCACGGTAACCGGGGGTGTGATTATTGCGGGCGCGTCGCTACCTATCGCAGCCGGATCGTCGGGGGTCGTCGCGTCTACAGTGTTCTCTCCCATGTTGTCTGTGGGCAGTCGCGTGGTATAGCTCGTCATGACGACGTCACCGCCGACGGTCTCGTCCCATGCTTCGGGCGCAACCGCGAGAATCAGACCGTCGCCAAGTTCGTCGTTCGATCCGTCGGCGATGACGACCGACTCACCGTTGCGCTGTAACAGCGAGAAGCCGCCGGGAACCGGGCTCTCTGTGCGCCGCGTGTCGACCTCATAGTCATTGAGCCCCGCCTGGGCGGCGGCGTCGGCGACCGCACCACCGACGAAGCCGGACCGATCGGCGAAGCCGTTTTCGACCGCCTCAGTTCCGAGGTAGGCGTCGGCGTGTGCAATCTCCTCGCGGTCGAGTTCGATCTCGTCGCCGCGCTGTTCGATCACGTTCTCGATGAAGAGGTTCGCAAGCGTCTGTCGACGCTCACGCTGCGTATCTGGGTCACTTCCGGCTTTATCCGGGCCTGTCGTCCCGGCGTTCGGGCCATTCGGGGCCGGAGCAGTACCGGCAACCCCGACACTACCGACCGCTTGTGCGGAGGGCGCAACGTAGATCCGGTCGGCCGGCGCGATCGCGAGGTAGGCGCCGGATGCGCCGAGCGTGTCAACGGCGGCATACACCGGCATCACTGACGCGGTGCGGTCGACCGCGGCGTACATCCGCTCGCTTTGTGCGGGCAGGCCGCCGCCACTGTCAACCTCGAGAACGACCGCTTCGATGGAGTCGTTCGTGCGGGCGTCTCGCAGGTTGTCCTCGACGTGCTGGGCCGTCCCTGAGTCAATCGTACCGTCGATCTCAATCACGGCAACCGTGCCATCGGGGGCGGTCACCGCACCGTACACTCCGGGCGCGACAAGCAGCCCCGCGGCCACTGCGAGTATCGCGGCAACGCCGACCGCGTGTCGGGTTTCGATCCGGTCAAGGATCGATGTCGACTCGTCTCCAGTCGCTCGCTCGGTGGCGCGCGTGGCGCTCCGGCCCGCCGTCGGCGTACCTTTCTTCGTCGACTCTGTATCGTCTGTCGATTCGTCCGGCGGCCCCGATGGAGCACCTTCGGAACTCATCGGGCTTTCCTCGCTCGATACTGTCGTGGTGTCATGCAGTCTACCGTCGTCATCGTGGATTCAGTCGCGTGTCGGTTGGACGTCGATACGTCTGTCTCGTCGGAGTCAGGCACGGCGTCGGCGCGTCGACAGCGCTTCTCATGCGTCGGTCACCTGGACCGGGTCGCCGACTGTCGTCCCGACCAAGGAGGCGTGAGAGGCAAAGAGGTCGTCCTCGGCGGCAGCGTCGACAATCACAGTTCGCCCGTGGCGGGTAACGGCGGCGTCTGAGAGCGATGGTTCGCCCTCGCGGGCCGCCCGCGCGATTGCTGCAGCCGTCTCCCTGTCGAGTCGCTGAGGGTCTGCAACCGCCCCGTAGCGCAGCGCGACGCTCGGCGCGTCGCCGTCGGCACCCGCGTCATTGTGCTCCGTCGCCTTTCTAGTCACGCGGAGCGACGCTCCAACGGCGCCCGACGCGTTGACCGCGGTGCGGAGTTCGTCAGGCGCGTCAGTAAGGTGGCTCCGAAGATGCTTCCGGGCATCCGGCCCCAGGTCGACGCACACCGTCGCGTCGCCTCCGAGCAGCGATGGCAGCGGTCCGTAGTTTACGTTCGTTCCCCGGCGCTGCTGCTCGCCGTTGACGCCTGCGTCGCGGTGTGTGGCGGCGACGGCGGCGGTCGGGCCATACGCGGCCACGAGCTCTCCCGGCGCCACTGCGACTGCTGATCCGATATCTCGAGCCCGAAATCGAGCGAATCCCGTGTCGTCGTCCGTCTCGCGAATCACGTCGGGATCCGCGTCGAGTTCTGTGATGAGCGCACTCACATCGACATCACCGACCACAGCTGCACATCCTTCGGGCCCGTCGGCAGTGAGCGCGGCACCACCAGTGGCCTGCCGCACGTCGCCGAGCGCCACGCTCTCGTATCGGTCGAGTAGCCGATTGACCCGTTTTCTGATCCCGGTTGGAAGGCCGGTTGCCGTCAGAATTGCCGGATCGATCCGCCCAGTCACGACAGTGTCGACGTCGCTTGATGCGGTCGCGCTTGGATCATACGTTCCAGCGGCCACGCTGGAGCGTGGTTCGGCGGTGTCTGCGCCTGACCGGATTTTTTCAGATTTATCGGTCGCTGGGTCGGTTCGCGATGTAGCCGATTCGACCGCGAGTGTCACATTGGGCGGCGGTTCCGAAGTGAGAGCGTCTATCGGTCCGCCGACTCCCAGCCCGGTCGCTGCGAGCGCGGCTAGGCGCTTCGCGAACGCTCGTTTGGAGGGCATCATTTCATGTGTAATATAGAAGGTAATAATACCACCGGGTGACGGAGGAGGTGTTGAGATAAGAAAGTGATAGTCGGTAGTTCATTTGTTCTATGTCCGAACCCAACCGGTTCGGCGTGTTGGGAAAATAGGGAATAATACACAAGTTCGACTCCGACCACTCACCAAACTGAGTGCTCTTGCGTACCCCTGCTTACCAATAAATAAGCCCACTAGTCAATTACAGTTCTATTCTTCAGATGGATTTTACCTGAAACAGTTAGTCGCTGAGTAGTGCGAAGTCCTCAATTTGCTCTCATCTGTGGGATTTCGTACATCGCTCCAGTGACGGTGATTCCCAAGAGAACTAACAATGAAACATCCATGAGCGTGTTGACTGCTGTTGGCCCGTTGGAAATAACGTCCTGTAGGGTATTCCACTGAAGTGACGCAAAGACCACACTCAGTAAAATGAGCATCATCACCTCACGCCATTGCGGTATGTCACCGGTGGAGGGCATCATCCTAATCTCTCCTCAGAAAGCGAAATGTCTTCTGATGAGTGTGTATCCTGTACTGACTGCTTTGTTGAATCCGCAGAAGGCGTCGATCTCGTCTTCGAGGTCATACTTCGCCGCCTGCTCTCGGAGGTTTTCCTCGTCGCCGTCGACGTGGCTGAGCGGGAGGAGGCAGTACGAGCGGTGGCGGCTGCCGTCATCGATTACCAGCGTGTGAAAGCAGATCCCCGCCGGCGAGCGGTCAATTCGGGGGTTGAACAGGCCTCTTTCTGTGGCAAGGGCAGGCCGAGTGTATAGTCCACTTCTCAGATCGTGGTGAATTTACCCCATCTCCGACATCTGGATCCCCTCGATAAGCGTTCTATCAATATCGCCGTACGCGATGGTTTGACCCCCGTGAGTCTCCGCGAACCGTTCGGCCTCTTCGGTTTCGGAGAACGGTATGAGGTCCGGCCCCATGCCTCCCATCACCGCTGACTCAACGTAGGTGAGCCGAGTCGCATCCGCAAACGTCTCTGGTGCGGTCGGCGCCGGCATCGTTTTCCGTTCGGCTTCTTCAGGGAGTTCCCAGTCGACGCGAGAGTAGTCCGTAACGTAAATCGCAGTCGCCTCCGCACCGTTATCGACCATGTCGAAGTGGTAGGGGAAGAGGCCGCGTGCGAGAGTATGAAACCAAGCGAGATTCTCCGTTCCGTCTGGACCTTGGACGGGCCCTTGTCGGGGCTCTGGTTCCGTACCGGCGTAGAACACTTGCCCGTTTGGACCCCCGTGGTCCCCGATCACCATTCCGCCCTGGTAATCAGTTTTCTGCCCCGACAAGTCACTGGGTCAGGGGCTGGCTCGGCGGACCCCCCAAGACAACCAGCCATCCCGATTGCGGCTCCTGTAGCGATCGCGTGAACCGCCTGCCGACGCGATACTGAGCGAGGTGTTGCGTTCGAGAGATACACCAGATACCTCAAAACGGCGGGACCGGTAGAGTGATCTATGGATAGACGAAGTTTCTGTAAGACAGCGGGTGCGTTGGGAGTCGTCGCCGGCACTGCCGGCTGTCTCGGTGTGCTCGGTACCCCCGGCGCCGAGGGGACTATCCTCGGCCCCCCAGATCAAGATCTCAGCGAGGCGTCGTTCCCGAGTTACGGCGACGAGATGCCCGATTTTACCGTCCCCGATCCGATCCGCGACGAGGAGATATCGACCGCACAGTTCGAGGGCGAGCGCGCGGTGCTGTGGACCTCTTTTTACACGAACTGTCCGGACGGGGTCTGTCCCGCCCTCATTCTCCGACTCCGTCGCGGGCAGGAAGCCGCCGCCGAGGCGGGGTACGGCGATCAAGTCGCGTTTCTCCCCACCACGTTCGATCCCGAGCGCGACACCGCCGAAACGCTCCGCGAGTATGCCGGCCAGCAGGGTGTCGACCTCGACGCGGGGAACTGGCACTTCCTCCGCCCAGAGACCTACGAGCGGGCCCAAGAGATACACGACGAGCACTTCGGTCTGAATATCGAGAAGACACCGGCCGACGATATCGAGAACCTGGAGTACCGCTTCCCGCACTACGGGCTCATCATTCTCGTCAACAAGCGAGGGATCATCGAGCGTGCGTACCCACGGGGCCCCAAGACCGACATCGAACGACTCGTCGACGACCTCGAACGAGTCGCGACCGCGTGAGAGTCCGTGAGGTTTGGTAGGTCGAACGGCGCTTCCCTCAACGCACTCGGATAGGATATCGACACTCTGTCGATTATCTGAGAATATCCAGCTCCGTTAGTGTCCCATTCCGCCACCGAGCGGCTGATAATGCGGGAGCATCGGATGAGGGATCTGAACGCCGAGCGCCATCAGCCCGTGCGCGAAGAGTACGTACCCCAGCGCGACGAACACGACGCCGAGTAAGCGATGGACGCGACGTCGGTGTGTTACGTCGATCGACTGGATGATCGTTCCGTAGAAGAACACGGCAGGGATCGTGCCGAGACCCAGAGCACCGAGGGCGATCCCGCCGGTCGTCGGAGAGCCGCTCGTGAAGGCGAACAGATACGCGGGGTACAGCATGGGGCATGGAAGCAACGCGTGAACGGCGCCGAGACCGACAATGCTCGGGCTGTTCACGTGCCGGTGGACTCTCGCGGCGAGCCACGACGTGATGCGCTGGACGCCTGGAATACGAATGTCGCCGCCGCTGCCGCCGATCGCGTACCGAGCCCCGGTCAGCAGGATGAAGCCGCCGACTGCGAGGCCGACAGTGCCGCGCAAGAGATCTGCGACCGGGGTGAGCTGGTCGGCGGTTACGAACACGACGCTGCCGAGTGCGCCGAAGAGCGTCCCGAAAACGGCGTACGTCGTCGCCCGTCCGACGTTGAACAGGAAGTGTTGTCGGACCTCGTAGGTCGTGAGGTGCCCGGATCGCCCGTCGTGAACGTCCACCGCTCCACCGTCCGGACGCGGCGTCATCTGCTCCGAGTACATCGTCACGAGCGGACCGCACATCCCGATACAGTGTGCGCCGCCGAACACGCCGATAAGGACGAACAGCGCAACGTCAATCCGGAGGAACGGCTCGATCATACGCGAAATTCAATGCCGGACGGCTTGTACCGTCTGGTGCGATTGTCGACAGACCGGTTCACACAGACGTGTTGTCGTCCAGCGTGTGGCGTCTCTCACGGACCCGCAACGGGACGCATTCGAGAGGTACACCAGATGGGATAAGTCGGCGCAGACAGAACGTTCCGTGTGGCAGTGTTCACTCCCGATGACAGTCGGTCGAGGTACGTTCGCTTGGTTGTCACCGTGGGTACGCTCCTCGCTGTGGTCGGGACTGCGGGCGCGTTCGTCGTCGACCCGGCAGAGTCGGTCCCCGATCCGGTGGCGTACGAAGACACGACCGAACTCGGGCTCTCGTCGGAGACCGACGAGGTGATGGGCGGCAACGCGACGGTGCCGCGGGTACAGGTGTTCTACTCACAGTTACAGTACGTCGTCGGATACAACGGAGTCGGTTCGTTCGTCACGTCGCTGTCGGACGGTCGAACCGAACGACAGTTCGGTTACCCGCTCGTCGCGTATGTCGAAACGTTCGATCATCGAAGTCCAAGAGCGACGGACAGCGGGCTGTTGTCGGCGACCGGGTCCGGGAGGTATGAGTAGCGACAGAATCGACGCCGAAAGCAAGGTGTCTGGGAATCAAGCAAACATCCCCGCCCGAATACGGCGTGAACTCGATATCGACGACGGTGATCAACTCCGCTGGCATCTCGAAGATGACGGGAGTATCCGGGTGCAAGTTATCCAACAGCAGACGGAAACATTCGCCAATTTCGACGGCTACGCTGGTGAGGAGGCAACTGACGTGACCAGCGATCACGACGCTTGGGGCGTCGACGTCGAGTAACTGCCCCGCGCACTCATCGATACATCGGTCCTGTTTGCAGCCGCCGATAAGCGTGATAATTCACACGACACTGCCCTCCCGGTACTCCACGGTATCGACAATGGAACGCTCCCGGAAACAGTCGTCCTCGACTACGGTCTCGTTGGGACGCTCAACGGTCTCGCGACCCACGCCGGACACGACGCAGCCGCCGATCTCTTCGATCGAATCGAAGAGAACGCCCGGTTCCACATCGACTCGCTCACGTTGTCACCGGCGCCAAGCTCTTTGAAGAGTTCATTCCATGCCCTCTGTGTACCGGTGTCTGCGAATGAAGAATCGACGAAACTGAGTTGAAAGCTGCGGAATGCGTCTGGATACTCATTATGTAGTTGTTCGAAATTGTATTGAGAGTCGTACTCGTCGGAGAGAACTAGTCGCGTTGGGTCGACCCATTCCCCCTCTGCTGTCCGAACCGTAATCGTGGCAGGTGGTGTTTCGATCTCATCTCGTTGGTGCTTAAGCAGTCGAAGTGAGGCTTCTTTCTCAGAATCAGCTAGGCTGTTCCAGTTCGAGAAGATCCGGTCGGCACAAGATTCAGTACCTAGTCCATCTTGGAGTTCACCGATGAAGGTCCGTGACGCACTCGTAGGGTAGTTCTCCCACGTGGGCGGTGTTCAGGATAAGGACGAAGAGTGAGACGGAGTGTTTTCTGAGTAGGTCATGCCCGAAAACACACGCCTCAGCGGTAGCGTCGACCAGATCGAATTGGGTTTTGCGGAACGAGAAGCGACACCGAGATTGCTGACGAAGCTCGACATCCAGCACCATCTTGCTTTCCTGTCACTTTCGAATATAAATTCTATTTTTGATATGTCCGGTATCAAACGCGCTCGATCGACGGTTCATAATTGGGTTCACAAAGCCGATCTACAGCCCGGATCTGGGCAGTGTCCGGATCACATTTCGGTTGACGAGACTGTGATCCGACTCAACGCTGAGCAATATTGGCTGTATGCTGCCGTCGATCCGGAAACAAGCGAATTGCTCCATACAAAACATGAGCCGACGAGAACAAATGTTCTTGCTCATTCGCTTCTAACGGAACTCTCCGAGAAACACGGCGTCGGAGACGTCGTGTTTCCCGTCGACGGATCGCACTCGTTACAAGATGCGTGTCACCGCCACGGCTTCGATTTTAGAGGCGAAAAATATGGAAATCGGAACAGTATCGAACGTGTCTTCAGAAAGATAAAACGTCGAACTGTCTGTTTCTCAAACTGTTTTAGCAACGCCGGGTGTGTTTTCCGCTTGGACAGGTTTCTTGCTTTGTTCGATACAGACTACTGTGGCGTCCATCTCCCGCCACTTTCAACAACCGCCGACAGCTCGGGAGAGAATACTCGACGCCGTACGTTTCTTCAAGAAATTCTTGGGCGAGCGCCGGCGTCCACGCCAGCACGTCAAAGCCGATCTCTTGGGGTGATTCGTGGACTGTGTGTTCAAACTCCTGCGGCTCTGTCGAAATCCTTAGGAAGTGATATATTCTGACCGGGTGTGGTCAGTACAAGTGACTTATCTACCGTAGGATTTACTTAAAACAAGCGCTGAACCCGAATGAATGTCCCTACAGAAAGCAGTCCTCATCGAGGTGTTTGCGGTACTCCTGACTGTACACCGAGGGATTGCGATGCTCTCCCCAGATATGTATGCCTCACCTGGTTCACTCCATCTCGGACTCCTCATCGGTCTTGTTGGTCTCATATACGGTCTTGTTGGAGAGGCGATCGGGAATGCGCCCCAAGGCGAGTGATTCGCAGCTCTCATCGAACGGCTGTTTCGTGTGAGAATATGTCTGAAGCATAGGATTTCGACAGAGCCACTCCTGCTGCTGTTTTCTGAGATTTTTCGCGTTCGACCAGATCGGTGAGCACCAGTAACGGCCTGGTCAAGCGGTTCGTCAGTATCGAGTCGGTTGAGCCAGTGTAGATCGTTCGTCGGCCGGTGTCGTGCTAGTCGGCAAGGTCAGTCTGCGTGACGCGGTTTCCGTACGCGATCGCAGCTACCAACCGTTGCGTCGGATTGGTTCCGTCGATATTGTCAAGCGCGTCTTGAAGTTCTTCGACGGAGATCTCGTCGAGGTGATCCAGTAGGGACTGTACAACTTGCTGTCCAACTTTCTGTGACCAAAGTTCTAACCGCTACGATAGGTCGCCCTACTCTGACGGGCTCGGACGTCTCCTCGTGACCCACGCCGCTCGTGAGAGTCCAGATACTGCGATCAGCTCGCGACGGTCACGCCGCGAATCGTCGATCGCTCTGTGAGCGGTAATCGGAGCCACGGACGGCGGCTACTCGAAGATCGGGCCGCCGCCACTGCGGTTGGCGTCGTCTGTCGGGTACGTGCACTTCTCGTCGTTCTCACCGTCGTCTCCGTCGTCGTTCTCACCGTCGTCTTTATCCGGTAGCACCCGGAGCGGGCGCATCATGTCGTGGTCCTCGTGTTCGAGCATGTGGCAGTGCCACATGTACCAGCCG
>Ga0207720_100141_pt1 | contig 68892 bp, 62 predicted proteins | sample A23P2SouthBayCA_2_FD_187751 | JGI IMG/M metagenome (GOLD analysis project Ga0207720, IMG submission 187751) | Aerobic enrichment media microbial communities from Eden Landing Ponds, California, USA - A23 E3 (2) (SPAdes) | ecosystem: Environmental > Aquatic > Marine > Unclassified | place... | reverse complement strand
CTTCCAGGCCCCCCCGCCGTGAGTACCGATCGCCGTCTTGTAGACGCCCACGTCGCCGAACCGTTCCCGGCCCTGGTTGAGCCGCTCGTTCGACAGCGCCAGCAGGGCGTCGGGGACCTTGACGTCCTGATCGGTCAGCGTCGCCGCGGTGGCGAACTTGTGCAGCGCCGTCAGCACCGGCGCAGGCTCGTTGAGCATCGGCCGGACGTGCTGGAAGGTCGCCGCCAGCCCCAGCCCTTCGGCGGGTTCCTCCGAGCTCGACAGCAACAGCCGATTGACGACGACGTCGACCTTGGGTTCGAGGGTGAGCTCCCCGTTTGCGATGCTGACGGCGGTGTTCTCGCGTCTGAGCCACTCGGGGTCGTGTCCGAGGTCTTCGACGGCGTTGAGGATTGCTTTCGTCTCCTTGCTGTTGTGGAGGCTCAACACGCCCACGCGGACTCCGTCCGTCGCATTCATACTATCACATATCCGAGAGCCGAGATAGGGCTGGCGGTGCTGGCGTCGGGTCCCGAACCGCCGGCTCCCGTCCGTATATACGTCTCGGCTGCAGAGGGCCACTATGCCAGCTGACGGGGCCTTCACCTACAACGGGGGGAAGGTCGAACCGGGAGACCAGGTGAACATCAGGTACGCGATCAGCGAAACCTACCTCGGCGACCCGGTCAGGATCCCGGTCACCGTGGTCAACGGCGAGCGGCAGGGGCCGACCGTCTTCCTCTCGGCAGCGTCCCACGGCGACGAGCTCAACGGCATCGAGGTCGTCCGCGAGGTGGCCCACGAGTGGGACCTCTCGGGGCTGGCGGGGACGCTCGTTTGCCTCCCCGTACTGAACGTCCCCGGTTTCCTGGCCCAGCAGCGATACCTCCCGATCTACGACCGCGACCTCAATCGGTCGTTTCCCGGGCGCGAGGGATCGACCAGCGCAAAGCGGATGGCCCACCGCATCTTCTCCAACTTCATCGAACCCTGCGACTTCGGCCTCGACTTCCACACCTCGACCCGGGGGCGGACGAACATGCTCCACGTCCGCGGCGACGTGGCGGTCGACGGGATCGATCGGCTCGCCCGTGCCTTCGGTTCGACCGTCATCATCGACAGCGAGGGGCCAGACGGCACGCTCCGGGGGGAAGCCTCGGCCGCCGGCGTGCCGACGATCACGGTCGAGATGGGTGAGGCCCACCGGTTCCAGCGCGACCTCATCGACGAGGCGCTCGCCGGCGTTCGCTCCGTCTTCGCCGAGTACGGGCTCCTCGATGCGGCGGCCGTTCGCTGGCCGGGCTGGCGGACCGTCATCACCGACGACTACGACAAGACCTGGATCCGGGCCGACGCCGGGGGGATGGTCGATATGCACTTCGGCGCCGGATCCCTGGTCCGCGAGGGCGACCGCATCTGTACCATCACCAACCCGTTCAAGGACGACAACATCGCCGTCACCGCCCCCTTTACCGGCCTGCTCGTCGGCACACTCGAAAATCCCGTCGTCTACCCCGGTAACCCCCTCTGTCACCTCGTCCAGCTCTCGGGGACGACCCTCCGCGTCGTTGAGCGCCGGCAGGCGGCCGCGGAAGCCGACGAGTGACCGGGCTGTCGCGGAGGCGGGTGCGGTCGGCGGTCCGCACTGTGGGGTACGCACCGCGAGCGAACGCAGTGAGCGAGCGGGCAAAGGAGGCCCCGAAGGGGCCGACGCAGGCTTTTGGTCGAGCTTTTGCTGCGGTCGCTCGCTTCGCTCGCTCCCTGGCAAAAGCTCGGTCGAAAGTCGTATCGGGCGGCCGGTCCACGGCCCACCATGGGACTCGACGACCTGAACGACGACGTCACGGACGCCTATTCGGACCTGGACGACGAGGTGCGCGTCGAACTCGACCGCGAGACGAAAAACGAACTCGCGATGCTGGCCGCGGTGTTCGACGTCGACGACACTGAGGCGCTGGTCCGGCGTGCGGTCCACACGCTGTTTCAGTCGAACGTCGACGCCGGCAACCTCGACTTTCACCTGCGTCGGGGGTACGACGTCACGTACGACGAGTACCTCTCGGGGATGACCTACGACGAGATGACCGGTGCCGATCAGGTCCCCCAGCGCGACGACGAGCGACGCTACCAGATGTAAGCGGCGCCGGGACCGGACCCCCGCTATCCCGTACTTTTGCCGGCCGCGCCCGACGGGTCGACCCCTGCCGCCGGGGCCCTTTTGACGTTCGTGACCTCGAAGCGTGCACCGCCGGCGTCCGACTCGACGAGGTCGATCCGCCAGCCGTGGGCCTCCGCGATCTGCTTTACGATGGCCAGCCCGAACCCGGTCCCCCCTTCGACGGTGGAGTGACCGGCCTCGAAGACGGACTCCCGTTGCTCCTCGGGGACCCCTGGGCCGTCGTCCTCGACGTAGAAGCCGCCGGGGAGCGTTCCAACGCGGACGACCGGATCGGCTGCCCCCGCTCCTTCGGTTCCGGGGCCCTCGTCGGTCCGGTCGTCGGTGGTCCCGTGTTCGACGCTGTTCCGGAACAGGTTCTCCAGCAGGTTCTGGAGTCGGTGGGGGTCGGCCTGGAACGCCAGCGAGCCGTCGATCTTCAGGGCGGCCCGGTTCGTCGCGACGTTGTGCCAGCTCCGCTCGGCCACCGCCCGCAGGTGGACGGTCTCGGGATCGTCGATCACCCGACCGCTCTTTGCCAGGGTCAGCGTCTCCTCGACGATGCGCTCCATCCGGTCGAGCGCCGAGGCGACCGTGTCTAGGCGGTCGTCGCCGTAGTCCTCTTTGGTGATCTCGATGTAGCCGTTGGCGACGTTGAGCGGGTTCCGGAGGTCGTGGGAGATGATCCCCGCTAGCTCGTCCAGGCGTTCGTTCTGTCGTCGCAGTTCCTCGTTCCGGATCCTGACCCGCTCGGTGACGAGCGACCGCTCGATCGCACGGGCCTCGAACGTGCCCATGAGCAGTCCTACCCCTCCGCCGACGGCGCTTCCCCACTGTACGATCACGACCCGGACCATCAACCCGTCCTGGGTCGCGAACGCGATGACCCCGAACACGGTCGACAGGAACGCCAGCCCCGCGACCGTCCACTTCCCCATCCGCCGGTACCGGTCGCTGGAGACGCTGCTCCGCGGAAGCCACACCGCCGCGGACGCGAGCAACAGGACGAACGGCGCACCGCTGAGGTGCGTCACGACCGCTTCGGCGGTGAGCGACACGCTCCCCGTCGCCGTTGCGAGGAGCGCGCCGGCCTGGACGAGGCCGAGCAGGACCCCCACCCCCGTCAGCGCGTACGGGACCCACTCGTTACCCATGATCGTCTATTATGGATGATCCCACCCATTTATACTCACTGACCGAAAACCCGGTCGACCCCGTCTCGGGACCCGGTACCGGCCGTTTTCGGTTTGGGCGTCGATACGCGCCGTACGGTCGGGTGGGACAGCCCCGCCAGACCTGGCCCGATCGGGACAAGACACTTGTCCGACGGGCCCAACCGGCCGCCATGGTCCACTGCCCTGAATGCGAGGGAGAGATCGCCGACGTCGAGGATGTCGAATTCCTCGACATGGATTCCGAGATCGCCGGCCTGTTCCGGTCCTCCAAGCGGTTCTACCTGGTCGCCTGCAACGATTGTGGCGCCGCAATCGGGAGCGGCGTCGCTGGCGGCGGCGGCTGACCTCCGAGCGGTTCCGGTGACGGACGGCCCGACGGGTCAGCGAAGCGACGCGACCACGTCCGCGACCCGGTCGTTGCCCTCCTCGACGATGCCTCCGTGGTAACAGAGCGTCCGGTCGAACGCGAGGTCGGAGAGCTTCGCCGCGGAGTCGAGCGCCCGGTCCCACTCCGGGGTGAACTGCTCGACCGGCCCCTGGAGGCTCTCGCCGTCGGCGGTAACGGCGTCGCCGGAGATCAGCAGCTCAGCCTCGGGGAAGTGAAGCGACAGGTGCCCCTGCGTGTGACCGGGGGTGAACACCACGTCCATCGGCCCCGCGGCGGTTCGGAAGGAGACCCCCTCGACGAGTTCGACGTCGACGTCGGCGGGCGGGTAGCGCTCGCCGTCGGGGGATTTGAACGGCGGCTCGCGGCCGTCGACGTACGGCGCGCAGTTCCCGTGGGCGTAGACGACGGCGTCGCTCCGGTCGACGATGTCGGCGACTGCCCCCGCGTGGTCGCCGTCGTGGTGGGTGAGCAGGATCCCCCGTACGTCGTCCCACCCGAACCCCGCGTCGGCGAGATTGGCCTCGATTCGGTCCGCGAACCCCTCGAACCCCGCGTCGATGAGCAGGAGTCCCTTCGGCGTCTCGACGGCCGCCGGGTTGATCGTGCTCTCCCTGCCGCCCAGGTCGTTCGTCTGTGGCAACGCGTGGACGCCCTCGGTGACTTCCATGTGGGGTCCTGGGAGGTGCCACACCAAGTAACTCCGGGGAGGCAGAACGCAGTCCGGACCATCGAGGGGCCGGACGGCCACGCCGTCGCCCCGGAAGTCGGCAGTTTTTATCCCCTCGTCCCCCTCCTTCGTCCATGGAACCCGCCGAAGTCGAACGACTCATCGAGGAGGGCATCGAGGACGCCGACGCCGACGTGACGCTCCCGCGGGTGCCCGACGAGGACCACGAGGACGCCCACTTCGCGGCGGTGGTGGTGTCGCCGGCGTTCGACGGCCTGTCGCTGGTCGACCAGCACGAACTCGTCTACGACGCCCTCGGCGAGCATATGACCGGCGACATCCACGCGATGGAACTCAAGACGTACACGCCCGAGGAGTACGAGGACCACCGGGCGTGAGGACGGAGCGGTGACGCCGGGGCCTCAACCGTCGATGCCGAGAAAGGCGAGAGCGTCGTCGTAGTCGGATGCGCTGAACGCCTTGACCCGGTCGTCCATCCCCCCGTCGGAGGCCAGCCGATTAATCTGCATCGTGTTCGTCACCGACGGCGAGACGGTCGCACAGTCGATGCCTTGCTCGTACATCTCCTGCATGAGCGACGTCCAGTACTCGTTTACCTCCGCGGGCCAGGTTCCGGACGCATCCCGGTTGTCGACGAGCACCGAATCGATCCGGCGGCTCTCTAGGTGATCCCTGATTGCGTCGCTGATCGACGCTGCCTCGTCCTCCGAGATGCTGAAGTGGTCGTTCTCCCACCTGATAGTGTTCCGTTCGACCGTGATTTCTGCGCTATCGGGTATCATGCGCCTCGTGTCGGGGTATCCCGGCAAACCATTTCAACGCTCTCCACCAATTATCGTATTTGATAGTATATTCGGGTTCGACGTCCGAACGGACGGCCCAGCCGATACGTATCCGACCGTCCCGCCCGCCTCCGGGACGGTTCCGATGGATTTTACGCGCCGCCCGCCGCTGGATCGACCATGAGCGACGACTACCGGACCGAACGCGACAGCCTCGGGGAGATGCAGGTGCCGGCAGACGCCTACTGGGGGGCCCAGACCCAGCGTGCCGTCGAGAACTTCCCCATCTCGGGGATCACTTTCGGCCGGCGGTTCGTCCGCGCGCTCGGCGTGGTCAAGAAGGCCGCGGCGCAGGCCAACCGCGATCTGGGTCACCTCGACGACGACGTGGCCGATGCGGTGATCGAGGCGGCCGACGAGGTGATCGCCGGCGACCACGACGACCAGTTCCCCGTCGACGTGTTCCAGACCGGATCGGGCACCTCCTCGAACATGAACGCCAACGAGGTGATCGCGAACCGGGCCGCCGAACTCATGGGCGAGGAGATCGGCGACCGCGCGGTCCACCCGAACGACCACGTCAACTTCGGCCAGTCCTCGAACGACGTGATCCCGACGGCGATGCACGTCTCGGCGCTTGAGGCCGTCGAGAAGGACCTGCTCCCGGCCCTCGAAACGCTGGAGGCGGCCCTCGACGCCAAGGCCGAGGAGTTCGACGGCGTCGTCAAGACCGGCCGCACCCACCTCCAGGACGCGACGCCCGTCCGCCTCGGCCAGGAGTTCGGCGGCTACCGTACCCAGGTCGAGAAAGGCATCGGCCGGGTCGAGAACGTCACTGACCACCTCGCGGAGCTGGCGCTGGGCGGCACCGCCGTCGGCACGGGGCTCAACACCGATCCGGAGTTCCCGGAACTCGCCGCCGACTACATCAGCGACGAGACGGGCCTGGCGTTCCGGGAGGCCGACGATCACTTCGAGGCCCAGGCCGCCCACGACGCGATGAGCGAGGCCCACGGAGCCTTGCGGACCGTCGCGGGGTCGCTCAACAAGGTCGCAAACGACCTGCGCCTGCTCGCCTCCGGGCCGCGAAACGGGCTTGGCGAACTCGAACAGCCCGAAAACCAGCCCGGGTCGTCGATCATGCCCGGCAAGATCAACCCCGTGGTCGCCGAGGCCGTCAACCAGGTCCACAAGCAGGTCGTCGGCAACGACGCCGCCGTGTCGGCCGGCGCCGCCGAGGGGCAAATCGATCTCAACCTCTACAAGCCCGTGCTCGCACACAACGTCCTCCAGTCTACGTCGATGCTCGCCAACGCCTCGGAAGTGTTCGCCGAGCGGTTCGTCACCAAACTCGACGCGAACGAGGCGGTCTGTACCGAGCAGGTCGAACGCTCGATGGCGCTGGCGACCGCGCTCAACCCCGCCATCGGCTACGACAAGGCCTCGAAGGTCGCAAAGCAGGCGCTGGCCGAGAACCGGACGGTCCGCGAGGTGGCCGTCGACGAGGGCTACCTCACCGAGGCGGAAGCCGACGAGGTCCTCGACCCCGAGGCGATGACCCACCGCGGCATCCTCGGCGACGAGTAACCCGGTTCGTCTCGGGCCGGCTTACAGGTTCGCGGACGCCGCAAAAGTCGGTTCAATCGGGGATAACCCCTCGATTTCCGTGCGTACCGGTCACAGTCCAGGCGCGAAGCGACATATTGAAGCCCCGACCGGGAGACCTACGATCCATGCCGCAGACCCTTCACCAGCGCGATCGCGGGCGGGACGTCCTCCGCTGTCGGAACTGCGACGCCGAGTTCCCCGAGGGACAGGCGACGAACGACGGCTGGCACTACGAGTGCCCCGAGTGTGGCGAGGCCGAGGGCATCGGCGAGGGCCTCCGACGACTCTGAACTCGGCGACTCGTCCTGGTTTCTCCCCCTCTCACTCTTTTTCGCCGTTTCCGTTCTGGCTATCCTCGGCGACCCCAGCGTATCGTCACAAGGCCTATGCCGCGCCCGGCGGCAGCGCTTGCCGTGACCGACCCTTCCACCACGAGTACCCGGCGGTCGCTGCTGGCCACTCTCGGCACCGGCGCAGTTGCGCTCGCCGGGTGCGTCGGCGGCGCCGATTTCTCATCCGACTCCTCGGGGGACTACCCTCTGGTCCGGCAGTCGATGGGCGAGACGCACGACCCCGACGAGGGCCCGACGGTAACGGTCCGGAATCCGCGGCTCCGGACGGCCGTGGTGATCGACCAGCACACCAGTCCGGTCGGCATGACCCGGGGCAGACAGTTCGTCGTCGTCGACGTCGCGGTCGGCGGTGAGGCTGCGAATGCCGACGGCCGTGACCACGAGGCGAACCGGGTCGCGGCCCGGTTCGGCGCCCTCCTCGACGGGGAACCGGCGGACGGGCGCTCCGCCCCGCTCCGGCCGTCGTTCCACGAGGCCGAGGCCGGTCGGCCGGTGGGCGTGCCGGTCGCCGTCGGCGCCGTCGACGAGGCGGCGGTCGCGTGGATACGCGGCCTCCCGAAGTCCGTGACCTGGTCGCTGCCGGCCGACGTGACCGACGCGCTCGCGTCGGCCGCGTCGTTCCGCGTCGACGGGGTGACGGCGACCGACGAACCCGACCCGCAACTCCGGTTCGAGGTGCGTAACGTCGGCGATCGCGGCGGCCGCTTTTTCGCCAACGTGAGCGGCTCGCAGGTCCAGGACGGCAACCTGATCGTCGGCTTCGACGTGCCGGCCGGCGAGCGGGTCACGCACACCGCCCGACCGGGGATTCGCGCGCCCGCCGGCGAGGAGACGCGAGTCGTCGTCGACTGGGGTGCGGACCGCGCCGCGCTCGTCGTCTCCCCCTGAGGGCGCACGTCGAGGGCAACAGGTCCCGAGGACACACGTTGAGGGCTGCGGGGGACCCCACGGGCGCGTCGGTCTCTGCGACCGGGAACTGAACCATTTTTTACGGTCGCCCTACCCACACACACCTAATGGCCGACTACGACTACGAGTCGCTCGGGCTCGTCGCGGGGCTGGAGATCCACCAGCAACTCGACACCGAGACGAAACTCTTCTGTCAGTGTCCGACCCGGCGCCGCGAGCCCGAGGCCGCCGAGCGAACCTTCACCCGGTATCTGCACCCGACCAAGAGCGAACTGGGCGAACTCGACGACGCCGCCGTCGAGGAGTCCCGCGTCGACCGCGAGTTCGAGTACCTCGGCTTCGACACCACGTGTCTCGTCGAGGCCGACGAGGAACCCCCTCACGACGTCGACGAGGAGGCCCGCCGGGTGACTCTCCAGATCGCCGACCTGCTCGACATGACGGTCGTCAACCAGGCCCACGTGATGCGCAAGCTGGTGATCGACGGGTCGAACACCTCCGGCTTCCAGCGGACGATGCTCGTCGCCCGCGACGGCGCCATCGATACGAGCGAGGGAGCCGTCGGCGTCGAGGACCTGCTGCTCGAGGAGGAGTCCGCGGGCCGGGTCGAAGCGACCGACGAGGGCGTGCGCTTCTCGCTGGATCGGCTGGGGATCCCGCTGGTCGAGATCGGCACCGAGCCCGACATCGCCTCGCCGGCGCAGGCCCGCGAGGCCGCCGAGACGATGGGGATGTTGCTCCGCTCGACCGGCGCCGTCAAGCGCGGCCTGGGCACCATCCGCCAGGACGTCAACGTCTCCATCGCGGAGGGTGCCCGCGTCGAGATCAAGGGCGTCCAGGCGCTCGACCAGATCGACGACATCGTCCGTCTGGAGGTGGGTCGACAGGTCGCGCTGCTGGACATCGCCACCGAACTCCGGGAGCGCGACGCCTCGGTCGGCGAGCCCCGGGACGTGACCGAGGTGTTCGAGGACACCGACTCGGGCGTCATCCGGGGGGCCCTCGACGACGACGGCGCGGTCCGGGCGGTGTTGCTGTCGGGCTTCGACGGCCTCGTCGGCCGGGAGATCCAGCCGGACCGGCGGCTCGGCACCGAGTTCTCCGATCACGCCAAGCGCCACGGCGCCGGCGGCATCTTCCACACCGACGAACTGCCGGCCTACGGGATCACGGAGGCCGAGATCGGCGACCTCCGGGCGGCGGTCGGCGCGGGCCCCGAGGACGCGGTCGCCATCGTCGCCGACGACCCCGAGACGGCCGACCTCGCGACCGACGCGGTCGCCGAGCGGGCCCGCACGGCCCTCGAGGGCGTCCCCGAGGAGACCCGCGACGCCACCGAGGAGGGGACGACCCGCTACCTCCGGCCGCTCCCCGGCGCGGCGCGGATGTACCCCGAGACCGACGTGCCGCCGGTCGAACTCGACCGGGGCGACGTCGAGACGCCGGAACTGCTCACCGAGAAAGTCGACCGCTACGAGGCCGACCTGGGGCTCGACGCCGGTCTCGCCGAGCAGGTCGCCTTCGGCCGACGCTTCGAGTTGTTCGAGCGGGCGGTCGAGGCGGGCGTCGACCCCACTTTCGCGGCCACCACCCTGGAGTCGACGCTGACGGAACTCCGCCGCGACGACGTACCGGTCGACGCGCTGACCGACGAGGACCTGCTCGACGTCCTGCTGCTCGTCGCGGACGGCGACCTGGCCAAGGAGGGCGTCGAGGAGGTGCTGGCGACGCTCGCCCGTGACCCGTCGCTGGCCGCCGCGGAGGCCGTCGAGGAGGCCGGGCTGTCCGGCGTCGACGAGGACGAGGTCCGCGAGGCGATCCGCGAAGTGATCGAGCGCAACGCGGCCCAGGTTGAGGAGGAGGGCATGGGTGCGTTCTCGGCGCTGATGGGCGAGTGTATGGGGGCGCTCCGCGGCAAGGCCGACGGCGAAGTGGTCAGCGACGTGCTCCGCGAGGAGATCCAGACCCGAGCCTGACCGGATCGAGTGTGGCTTCCAGATTCGGTGCCCGGATGCGTCGCTGGGCGGTCGAGAACGTCCGCCGGAGGGGACGAGTCGGTCTGACAGGACACTGATAGCCGGCGGACATCTATGATTGAATCTGTTACACATTAAAACCTTTCTAGGCCCGGGGCCGGGTGACACCGTATTCAGTTCCGCCCGGGCGTCGACCCCCCTGCTCCCCGAACGTTTTTTCCATCCCCCATTCGTCCCCCTCGCTATGACGCAGTATTTCGAGGACATGTCTGTTGGCGACACGCACGAGTTCGGCACCTACGAGGTCACCGAGGACGAGATCATCTCCTTCGCAGAGCAGTACGACCCCCAGCCGTTCCACACCGATCCGGACGCGGCGGCCGACTCCTTTTTCGGCTCGCTCGTCGCGAGCGGCTGGCACACCGCCGCGATCACCATGCGCCTGCTGATCGACCACCGCGGGGACGACGTCGCAGCCCTTGGGGCGAAAGGAATCGACGAACTCCGGTGGCACCAGCCGGTGTACCCGGGCGACGAACTGTCGGTCAGGACGGAACTGATCGAGAAGACCCCCGAACACCCCGACCGGGGCGAGGTCCGCACGCTGACCGAGACCCTCAACCAGGACGACGAGGCGGTGATGTCACACGTGTCGATCGCGATGATCGCCCGTCGGGACGACGCCGACTGACGGCCCGTGGCGTCGCCCCGGTGACTCACTCGATCAGGTCGGCCGACCCGTCTGTCCGGTCGTCCGCCCCGTCGGTTCGGCCGACGTCGCTCCCCGTCGCGTCGTCGGAGGGGCCGTCGGCCTCCGGCGGCGGGATCTCGCCGTCGAGTCGGTTCGTCGCCCGCCTGAACAGCCCGGTCAGGCTGCTGACCTCGCGCTCGGTCGGGTGCGTGCGGCCGACGAGCCGACGGATCAGGCGCGCGGTCTTCCGGCGCTTGTGGTCGCGGAACTCGACCGCGTCGAGGAACGACTCGAAGAAGTCGTACAGCCGATCGATGTCGGCCTCGGAAGCACGCTCGCGTTCGACGTCGGGCAACTGGGTGTCCTCGACGGTGAGTCCGCGCAGTTCGTACAGGGCGATCGTGGCCGCCTGGCCGAGGTTGAGCACGGGGTAGGCCTCGCTGGCCGGGATCGCACACACCTCGTCGAGGCGGGACAGTTCGTCGTTCGACAGCCCGGTGCCCTCGCGGCCGAACACGAGGGCGGTGTCGGCTTCGACGGTCCGGAGGCTGTCGGCCAGTTCCGCGGGCGTCCGGAAGGGAAAGCGGACGTGACCGCGGCTGTCCTCGCTCGTGATCGCGGTGAATCCGACGGTGTGGTAGGAGCGAACCACCTCGTCGAAGGAAACCTCGTCGGCGTTCGGGAGCACGTCCTCGCGGGCGTGGCCGGCGAAGCCGTACGCCTCGCCGTCTCGGTCGAGGGGGGGCGGGTTCACCAGCTTCAGATCCGACAGGCCGAAGTTCTTCATCGCGCGGGCGATGGTGCCGACGTTCCCCGGGGTCTTGGCGTCGACGACGACGACGCAGATCTCGCTCATCGGCTCGGATACTCCTGGCCCAGGTCGAGGTCGTCGAGGTCGGGCGCTTCGGCCTCCGGGTCGCCGTCGCCGCTCTCGCCGTCGTCCGGGGATTCGTCGTCGCGTTCGGCCTGGTACTCCTCCAGGGCCTCACGGAGGTCTATTCGCATCCCCTCGAAGTCGGCCTCGGCTTCCAGTTGTGCCTGGACTTCCTCCGGATCCGGGGGGTCGGGCAGCGCGTCGGGGTCGGTCTGGACGTGATCGAGACCGCCGTACCCCTCCGGGGCGCGGTTGCCGGCGACGACCCACTCGTGGAACGCGTCGCGGAACCGCTCCTCACCGCGCAGGTCGCTCCCGCCGTCCTCCCGGAACCAGTAGAGGAAGTCGGCCTCGTGGGCGTCACACAGCAGTACCTCGTCGCCGGGTTCGCCGTAGACGATCGTCGCCTGGCGCCAGCGGCTCGTGTCCTCTTCCCCGTGTTCGAGGTAGCAGGCGTCGCAGGGCTCCTCGACCAGGCCGGTGAGCCGCAGGAGCCGGTTGAGCGCGTCGTCGGGAATCTCGTCGAGGGGGCGGAACTCGCCGTCGGTGGTGAAAACCTCCTCCTCGTCGAACCGCCAGCCCCGCAGTCCGATACTGACCTTGCCCATCGGGCAGCCGTTGGGGGGCGACGGTCAAAAGCGGCGTGACTCGGCGGCGCTGTCCCCGGTCCCGGCGGGCAAAGCTGGAGTTCCGGCACCGAGTCCCCTATGTCTCTCCGGCCCAAGCCACGTCCATGCGAACTGTCGACGCCGCCGGCCTCCCTGTCGGCGACGACCACCCGCCGCGGATCATGGGCGTGCTGAACGTCTCCAAGGAGTCGCCCTACGACCCGAGCGTCTTCGAGGACCCCGGGGCCGCGGCGGCGTACGTCGACCGCGAACTGATCGACGAGGGCGCCGACATCGTCGACGTCGGCCTCGAATCGGCGAACAAGCGCCTGGACGTCCTCTCGGCCGAAGAGGAACTCGAACGCCTCGATACGGCCGTCGAGACCATCGAATCGGTCTCGGGCGATGCGGTGTTTTCCATCGAGACCCGGTACCACGAGGTCGCCGCCGCCGCCCTCGACCGCGGCTTCGACATGGTCAACGACGTCTGTGGCTTCGCGGACCCCGAGATGCCGCGGGTCTGTGCCGAACGCGACGTCGCGGTCGCGAAGATGGCAAGCCCCCCCGACCTCGAACGGCCGGGCGCCGTCGAGGACGTCGACGACATCTACGACGCCCTCGCGCTGAACGGCTTCACCGACAAGACGATCCTCGATCCGGCTTTCGGCGGCTGGTCCGCCGAAAAGACCCTGGCGGACGACCGTGAGACGTTCCGCCGCCTCAGGGAGTTCCGCGGCTACGGCCGGCCGCTGCTGGTCTCGATCAACCGGAAGAACTTCTTGCGGGAGGTCGCCGGCCGGTCGACGGAGGAAGCGCTGCCCGTGAGCCTGGCCGCGACGTCGATGGCGGTCGAGCGCGGCGCCCACGTGATCAGAACCCACGACGTCGCCGAGACGCTGGACGCCGCGTTGATCGGGGAACGGTTCCGCCGGCGCCGGCATCGGGACGTCGGCGACGTCGCCGTCGAGGAACTCGACGTGACGCGGGCCGCCGAGGCCGGCCGACACGTCGACCGCCTCGGCGGGGACCGCGCCGCCGCGGCCGAGAGCGTCGTCCGCGTGTTCGAACTCTCGGGGCTCGGCGAGGACTCCCTCGACGCGCTCGACCGCGCCGCCGGCGCGGCCGGCGCGACCCTCGTCGTCGGCGACGCGGACGGCACCCAGGAACGGACCGGCGGCCCCGAAGCGGTGTTTGACGGTGCCCGCCCCGACGCCCGGCGGACCGCGCTGGTGATGGGGACCCCGACCGCCCTGGCCCGCCTGGCCGAATCCGTCACGGGGCCGGACGAACTGGTGGCGGCCCTCGGCAGCGTCGCCGACGCCGCGGGGGACCCGACGGCGTGAAACCCCCCTACGGACCCGGGTTACGGGGCCTGAGTAAGAGAAAGCTTATACCGAACGACGGTAAATCGCCCCGGTGGACGCTGGAGGGGCACGCGGGTAGGGGTACTTCGTGCCACTCCGGCCCATACCTACCCAGCCACGAGCGGCAGCGCTGTGTCTCGTTCCCGATGGGGGTGCGGTGACGATGGAGTTCGAGGAGTGGGAGCCGGTGTACGAGCGGCTCCTCGCGTCGTTCGGGTACGACCGGCGCGACGACGAGCGTGCCCGCGACCTGCTGGCGGAGTTCGCGACGCCGTTTGACTTCGATCGCCTGGACTGTGCCGGCCGGACGGTGGCCGTCGCCGGCGCCGGTCCCTCGCTTCCAAACGACCTCGACCGGGTTGCCGGCGCGGACCGGGTGTTCGCAGCGTCGACGGCTGTCGACGTGCTCGACGAGCACGGCGTCAGCGTCGACCTCATGGTGACCGACCTCGACAAGAACCCCGAGACTGCGGCGGCGCTGACCCACGAGGGCGTCCCCGTGGCGGCCCACGCCCACGGCGACAACGTTCCCGCGATCCGGGAGTGGCTGCCCGCTCTCGGGACCGATCACACCCTCGCGACCACCCAGGCCGCCCCGCAGCCGCCGGTCTACAACCCGGGCGGGTTCACCGACGGTGACCGCGCGGCCTTCCTGGCCGATCACCTCGGCGCGGCCGACCTCGTCTTCGTGGGCTGGGACTTCGACGATCCCGATGTCTCCGCCGCGAAAGCCGAAAAACTCCGGTGGGCGGCCCGGCTGCTCGGATGGCTCGAACGGCGCCGCGGCGAGCGGTTCTCTGTGCTTGACGGCCGTCGGTCGGGGCTCGACGTCGACGCCCTCGTCGAGTAGGCGGCGACGACAGCCTCGGCGGCCGACAGGTTCAGGCCTCCGGCATCCAAGGGAGCGGTATGCAGCTGTTCTGGCACCGGCGCGACCTGCGGACCGCGGACAACCGCGGGCTCGCGCGCGCCGCGGACGCCGGCGACGTGGCCGGCCTGTTCGTGATCGACGACGACGTGCTGACCCACGCGGGACCGCCCCGGGTGCGGTTCATGCTCGACGCGCTGTCGGCGCTCCGCGACCGGTACCGCGACGCCGGGAGCGACCTCGTGGTTCGTCGCGGGGACCCCTCGATGGCCCTGCCGGCGGTCGCCGAGGCGCTCGGCGCCGACCGGGTCGTCTGGAACCGTGAGTACTCGGGACTGGGCCGCGAACGGGACCTGGCGGTCGCGTCGGCGTTGGCTGACGCCGGCGTCGACACGACGGCCGTCCACGACGCCGTCCACCACGAACCCGGATCGATCACCACCAACGCCGGCGATCCCTACGCGGTGTTCACCTACTACTGGAAGAAGTGGCGCGACCGCGAGAAGGCCGACCCCGCTCCCGAACCGGGAGCCGAGGATCTCGTCGGCCGGGACGGGCTGGCCGCTGCTCTCGCCGAGGACGGCACCGGCTCGCTCCCGTCGCTCGACGCCCTCGGGATCGAAGCGCCCGAAGCGTCGGTGCCGCCGGCGGGGACGACCCCGGCCCGCGACCGGCTGGACGCCTTCCGTGACGGCCCCATCTTCCGGTACGTCGAGGATCGGGATTACCCGGCAAAGGGGTGCACCTCGCGGCTCTCCCCGGATCTTAAGTGGGGCACCGTCGGCGTCCGCGAGGTGTACGCAGCGACGGAGGGTGCACTCGACGAGGCTCACGAACGAGCGGGGACGGCCGCCGCCGACGTGGATCCCGACGCGGACGACGCGCCGCTCCCGGTGGAGTCGGTTCGGGAGTTCCAGGCACAGTTGGCCTGGCGGGAGTTCTACACGCAGGTACTGCGGTACAACCCCTCGGTCGTCTCGGAGAACTACCGCGAGTACGAACACGACATCGCGTGGCGCGAGGACCCCGAGGCGCTGGCGGCCTGGAAGGACGGTCGGACGGGCTATCCCGTCGTCGACGCGGGGATGCGACAGCTCCGGGACGAGGCGTTCATGCACAACCGCGTCCGCATGATCGTCGCCTCCTTTCTCACGAAGGACCTGCTGCTCGACTGGCGCCACGGCTACGACTGGTTCAGGGAGAAACTGGTCGATCACGACACCGCAAACGACACCGGCGGCTGGCAGTGGGCGGCCTCGACCGGCACCGACGCCCAGCCGTACTTCCGGATCTTCAACCCGATGACCCAGGGCGAGCGCTACGATCCCGACGCCGAGTACGTCCGGGAGTACGTGCCCGAACTGCGGGACGCGCCGACGGAGGCGATCCACGGCTGGGACGACCTCTCGCCGTCGCGCCGGGAGTCGGTCGCCCCCGAGTATCCGGCTCCTATCGTCGACCACGCCGAGCGGCGCGAGCAGGCGCTCTCGATGTTCGAGGCCGCCCGCGGCGAGGACTGAGCCGAATTCGCCCGCACAGTCTCGGCCGTCCTCAACCCGCCGGCTGGCCACGCCCCTGGTCGACCCGTCGACGGATCGCCGAGCCCGAAGCGTGGCGATTTATTACCCGGGCGGCCGCCGTTTCGACCGAGGAGGTGGGGCAGGGACCGTCCCGTCCCGGCGTCGTCGACCCTGCCGGCGGGGACGCGCCGGTCCGGCGAAGCCCGACCCATCGAGACACTAACCATGACAGAACGGATTGACGCGTTCACGCACGTCCTCACCGAGCACTTCTACGACGTGCTCGTCGAGGAGCACGACTTCAAGGGACTGTCCGGCTCCCCGTCCTGGCTGTGGGAGCTCGAACCACGGTTCGAGGACATGGACGACTACGGCATCGACAAGCAGGTGATCAATCTCGCGCTGCCGCCGATCTGGCAGGGGATGGACCCCGAGGAGGCGCTGCCACTGGTCCAGCTCGCAAACGACGAGGTCGCACGCCTCGCGGACGAACACCCCGAGAAGTTCATTCCGGTCGGGACGCTGCCCTTTGCGACCGACGAGTACCTCGCGGAGTTCGACCGCTGCGTCGAGGATCTGGACATGGCCGGCGTCCAGGTGTTCTCGAACGTCGACGGGCGCCCCATCGACGAGGCCTACGACGGCCTGTTCGGCCGGGCCGCGAGCGCGGATGCACCGCTGTGGCTCCACCCACAGCTCGGCACCTGGGCGGACTGGCTCTCGGAGTACATGGACCACCGCCTGTTCGGGTGGCCCTTCGACACGACCATCGCCCTCTCGCGGCTGGTGTTCTCGGGCGTCGCCGTCGAGTACCCCGACCTCGACGTGATCGCCCACCACGGCGGCGCGATGGTGCCATTCTTCGGCGGGCGCGTCACCCAGTTCTACGAGACCCGCCTCGAATACCCCGACAACTACCCCGGCCTCGACTTCCCCGACTTCGAGAAGCCGCCCGAGGAGTACCTCCAGGCGTTCCACGCCGACACCGTCCTGGGCGGGTCGTCGGTCGCGCTCGACTGTGCGGCCGGCTTCTTCGGCACCGACCGCGTCGTGTTCGGTACGGACTACCCGTTCGGCCCCGGGCGCGGGCGCCGGCCGCTCGATCAGGCGGTCGAACTGGTCGAGAACGCCTCGCTGTCTGCCGACGAGCGCCGCGACGTGTTCGCCGGCAACCTCCAGGACCTGATCTGAGTTCGTCGGGCCCGGGTGGCGGGTCGACCCGTCGCCCGGGGACCGCGTTCGATCAGTCGTCCGCGGCCCGTTCGTCGACGCCGACGGTCAACACCGGCACCGTCGCCATCGTCACCACCTTCTGCGAGACGCTTCCGAGCAGGTTCCGCTCGTAGTCGGCGCCGTGGTTCCCCATCGCGATCAGGTCCGCGTCGACCTCCTCGGCGTAGGTGAGGATCTCGTCGGCCGGATTGCCGCGGCGCATCGTCGTCTCGACCGCGAGGCCCGCGTCCTCGAACTGCGTTGCGGTCTCCTGGAGCGCCCTCCGTCCGCCGGATTCGAGGTCGTCGAGGACCTCGTCGGTCCGGGCGTCGTCCAGCGTCAGAAAGGCCCGGTCGTCGACCACGTACAGCACATCCACGCTCGCTCCACGGCGCTCTGCGACGTCGAGGGCCGTTCGGACGACCCGGTCCATCGCTTCGCTCCCGTCCGTCGGCAACAGGATTCGATCGAACATCTATTGCGTAGTTTCACGGCCGAAAGCATGTATTACTGCATCGTTTTCAGCGGCTGAGAACGGGGAACGAACCCCAGAGGGACCGCCCGGTCGCCCGCATCCATCGTAACGCTTACTTCGAGCGCCCCGGTACGGCTCTCCACTCACCGGTATATGTCACGAGAACACATCCCGTGGACGACGGACGTAACCCTTCCCGATCGATGAGCGACATGTGGAATCCGATGCTGGAGACGATGGAGCGCGACCTGCTCCGCGAGCTTCAGATCCGGAAGGTCCGAGACCTGTGTGAGTACGCCTATGAGAACTCGCCGTTCTACCGTCGCAAACTCGACGCGGCCGGGATCGATCCGGCCGGGATCGAGACCATGGCCGACGTCCGTGAGATCCCGCTCACGACGAAGGACGAACTGCGCGACGCCCAGGGGGGCGAGCCGTTCCCGTACGGCGACCTGCTGGCGGCCGATCCGGCGACGGTGACCGAGTACCACCAGACCTCCGGGACGACGGGCCGGCCGGTCCGCCAGGCAGACACCTGGCGCGACTGGGAGTGGTGGGGGGAGTGCTGGTCGCAGGTGCTCTGGGCCCAGGGCATCCGCCCGGACGACCGGGTGTTCTTCCCGTTCTCGTACAACGTCTTCGTGGCGTTCTGGGCGGCCCACTACGCCTGCGAGCGCATCGGCGCGGAGGTCGTCCCCGGCGGGAACCTCTCCTCGGTCCAGCGCGTCCGGAAGATGGACGAACTCGACGTGACGGCGTTCACGTCGACGCCGACCTACGCCCTCCGCCTCGCGGAGGTCGCCCGCGAGGAAGGGTTCGACCCGGGGGAGATGGCCGTCGAGCGGGTGGTCTGTGCCGGCGAACCCGGTGCGAGCGTCCCCGCGACGAAAGAACGAATCGAGGACGGCTGGGACGCCGCGGTGTTCGACCACGCCGGCGCGACCGAGGCGGGTGCGTGGGGATACTCGGCGGAATCGACCGACGAACTCGGCCTCTATCTCAACGAGGCGTTCTTCCTCGTCGAGGTGCTCGACGACGACGGCGAACCCGTCGATCCGGGCGAGATCGGCGAGGTCGTCGTCACGCCGCTCGACCGCGAGGGCCAGCCCTACCTCCGCTTTGCGCTTCGCGACCAGGTTCGGCTCGCCGAATCGCCGGACGGCGAGCGCACGTTCCGCTTCGCCGAGGGCGGCGTCCTCGGGCGGACCGACGATCTCACCAAGATCAACGGGGTGCTGTTCTCACCGACCTCGGTCGAGGACGTCGTCCGGCGGTACGAGAGGGTCTCCGACGAGTTCCGCGTCGTCATCGACGATCACGAGTCCAAGGACATCGACGTAGTGGCGCTGATCGCCGAGCGCGCGCCCGGGAGCGACGTCGACGACGACGAGATCGTCGACGCACTGGACAAGGAACTCAAACAGGCGACGAACCTCACCTTCCGCATCGAACTCCGACCGTTCGAGACCCTCGACCGGTTCGAACTGAAGGCCGACCGCGTCACCGACAAGCGGGATCACCGATGACGGACCGAGCACTCACCGACGCTGAACTGCGCGAGATCCGCGAACAGATCGAGGCCATCGAGGACGCGACCCAGCGCCTGGAGGAACTCGGGGCCGACGTCCCCGCGGTCGAACGAAACGCGGTCCGCATCCGGGGCACGCTGGGGATGCTCGACGCCGCGGTTCCGCCCGAACTCCTCCGGGACGACTCGGAACGGGACCCGGACTGAGGTCCCTTCGACCCCGTACGCCGACCTTACCCGTCGGTCGTCGGTTACTAACTATCCCCCTGGCCGCCACAGGGACAGTCATGTTCGAACTGACGGGGTTCCAGCGGGACCTGTTGTTCGTGATCGCATCCCAGTCACAGCCGTCCGGCCAGGACATCAAGGAGGAACTCGCTGACGACGTCGGCGACGTCAACCACGGTCGTCTGTACCCGAACCTCGACACGCTCGTCGAACGGGACTACGTTCGAAAGGGAACGATCGACCGGCGGACCAACTGCTACGAACTGACCGACCGCGGCGCCCACCTCATCGCCGAGCGCGCCACGTGGCAACGCGAGCGCGCCGGGGAACTGATGGAATCACAGTCGATCCCGAGCTAGGGGTCAAAGTCGACCCCGAGCTAGGGGTCGAAGTCGATCCCGATAGCGGCGTCGAGGCGGCGCGACGACCCATCGACGCGGTGACGCCGGTGGGGCGGTCGCGTCGGCGAAGTTGCACCGGCGGGGGTGTCGGCGACGAGCGGCGCGCACCCCGCGGTGCAGTCACTCCGACCCGTCGTCGAGGTACGTCCGGCCCTCCTCGGTCTCGTTCAGGATGTCGTCGAAGATGGCGGCGTCGGTCTGGAACTTGTGGACGTTGTGGAGGCCGGTGTTGTGGAACTTCGAGATGAGGTCGCCGTGTTCCTTGAAGAACTCGTGGATCCATCGCTCCATCTGTTCGTTGGTCCGGAACTGGGTGACGAACTGCCAGTGGTACTCCGAGTCCGCGTTGAAGAACATCAGGACGTGCGGGTCGTCGACGAGGTCCCAGTAACAGTCCTCCCACTCCTCGGCGAAGTTCGGGTAGTAAAATGACATCCGGAAGAGGTAGTGCTTGAAGATGCTCTGGTCGGGGACCACGGTCTCCCTGAACAGCCCCTCGTCGGCCATCTCCCGGAGGATCTCGTTGATGCGGTTGTGCGACAGGGAGATGTCGTAGTCGGCTTCGAGGATGTCGCTCAGTTCGCGCGTCGACGCGGTCGGATTCGCCACCCGAACCTTGAGGATGACCACGTCCCGCGGGGAGACGTCTTCGGTGGTCGTGGAGTCCGACATGGCCCGCCCTGGGACGGGCGCAATGAAAGAGGTGCCGGTTCCCCACCCCCCGACCGCGACCAGGGCGCCGACGCGGATCGGTGCGTTCGTAACGGTGGCGACCGACCCTCACCTATGACCGATCCGTCCGCGGGGCTGCCCGTCCCCGATGACGACCGACTCCTGATGACCCCCGGGCCGACCGCGCTGCCGCCGTCGGTTCGCTCGGCGATGGGGCGGCCCCTGGTGCATCCCGACGTCGAACCCGAGTTCACGGGGTACTACCGCGACCTCCTCGACGACCTCCGGTCGGCCTACGGCACCGACGACGACGTGCTCGTGCTGGGCGGCGAGGGGATCCTCGGTCTGGAGGCGGCGATGGCGTCGGTGCTGTCGCCCGGCGACGAGGTGCTCTGTCTCGCGAACGGCGTCTACGGCGCGGGCTTTGCCGACTTCGTCGAGATGCAGGGCGCCGTCCCGACCGTCCACGAAACCGACTGGCGAACCGGCTTCGATCCGCGCGCGATCGAGGAACTGGTGGCCGATGGGGAGTACGTCGCCGCGACGATGGTCCACTGCGAGACGCCGACCGGCCTGCTCAACGACCTGGACGAGGTGCTCGGAGTGCTCCAGGACGCCGGCGTGCTGACCGTCGTCGACGCGGTCTCCTCGCTCGGCGGCACTCCGGTGCCCGTCGACCGGATCGACGTCTGTCTGGGCGCCTCACAGAAGTGTTTCAGCTCGCCCCCCGGGTTGACCACCGTCTCGATGAGTGACCGGGCATGGGAACTGGTCGGGGCCGCCGAGCAGGACACCTTCTACACCAGTTTCGGCCCCTGGCAGGGGATCGAACTCGACCCCGAGGAGCCGGTGTTGCTCCCGTACTCCCATCTGGTCTCGAACCTCTACGCCTTAGAGGCGTCCCTGGAGTTGTTCCTCGACGAGGGCCGCAAGGACGTCTTCGCCCGCCACGAGGCCGCCGCCGAGCGGTGTCGGAGTCGCGGGCGCGATCTGGGTCTCCAGTCGTTCCCCGACCTGGACCGGTGCTCGCCGACGGTGACGGCGTTCGAAGTCGAGCAGCCCGCAACCGAACTCGTGCGACGCGTCGCCGACGAGGAAGACGTCGTGCTGGCGACGGGGCTCGGCGACCTCGAAGACGACATCCTCCGCGTCGGCCACATGGGGTACAACGCCGAGGTCGGGAAAGTCGACAGGGCGATGGACGCGCTCTCTACGGTCCTCGACTGATCGCCTCCGGGCGGTCCGGACGACTCGGTCGTCAGTTCTGTCGCCACTCGGATGCGCCACAGCGATTACACACGACCCGGCCGTGGGTGACCCGTACCTCGTCGACGCTCCAGTCGTGCGAACGCAGTCGACAGTGGAGTCGAGTGAACGGAGACGCGATGGACATTTTCCCAGTTACATCAACAAAACGGACCAAAGGTGGATAAAGATTGTGGTAAGTAGAAGATATTGTGTTATTCAGGGATGAATGGCGGCTAAGGATGTTCGTACGTGGTTATTTTACTCCGTATCGTTTGCGGTATGTCTTACGGTTCTTAACAAAACTAATTGAATTACTCGGTCGTGTGGCACACGTTCGAACGCCTTCCGATCTCGTGCTATTCGTCCGCTTTCGACTCAAGAACAGTACAATCGGAGAATAAAACGGGAAAAAGTCGTATTTTACACAATATCTCGCAGAGGTGTGGTTCCCACGGCCCAGTGATACGTAAAAGACGGACGCCAAGAGCGGATTAAATGTATAATTATATCTGATCAACACTTCCCGAATTGCTGGACCCGGCGGTCCTGGTCCGTCGGAACAGTCGGTTTCGGGGGTCGGCTGAGTTAGCTCGGTGTCTCGGATTCGCACTCCGGCTACTATTCGATAGATGAATTCCAGAGCGGGATTCTCGGGGCTGGTTCACCGCCCCGTCAGGTGCGCCCGACACCTGGTCTTGTGCCGGGATCGGGCCAATCAGCACCTACGAGACCCGGGCCGGGACGTTTACGCTGCTATCGGTGTAAAGAACGACGATATATTCACTTCTGGGCGGTATTCGGTAGGTGAATATAGCGTCAGAGGTCGAGGAACTGCCGGGCGATGGTCCGCTTTTGAATCTCGTCGGAGCCCTCGTAAATTCGCAGGACGCGGGCGTCCCGGTAGATCCCCTCGAAGGGCAACGACTTCATGTAGCCGGCCCCGCCGTGGATCTGGATGGCCCGGTCGGCCGCGTCGACGAGGGCGTTGGCCCCGCGGTACTTCGCTGCGCTCTGGAGCCAGCGGGCGTTCTCGCCCTGGTCCATCTGCCAGGCCGCGTACCGGTAGAGCCAGCGGGCCTCCTCGATCTCGATCCGGGTCTGGACCAGCATCTCCTGGACGAACTGGCGGCTCCCGATCGCCTCCCCGAAGGTCTCCCGGGTTTCGGCGTAGTCGACGCACTGGTCGAAGGTCCACTCGGCGAGGCCGACGGCCCGGGCCGGGATCGTGAGCCGACCGCCGCCGACCCACGTCATCGCCGTCCGGAACCCCGTCCCCTCCTCGCCGACCATCTGGGACTCGGGGACCCGGCACTCGTTGAAGTGGTTGAACGCCTGCTCGCCGCCGCCGGTGCCCATCGAGCGCTGGATCTTCCCGATCTCCCAACCGGGGTTGTCCTCGTCGACGAGGAACGTCGAGATGCCGTCGACGTCGCCGTCCTCGCCGGACGTGCGCGCGTGAACCATCGCGAAGTCGGCCTCGACGGACTCGCTGATGAAACATTTCGTCCCGTCAATCACCCATTCGTCGCCGTCTTTCTCCGCGGTCGTGTCCATCCACGTCGCGTCGCTCCCGTGATCGGGTTCGGTGAGCGCGAACGTCATGTGCTTGTCCGCGTTCATCACGGGCTCGAAGTACTCCTCGCGCTGGTAATCGTCCTCGTACAGCGGGAGGATGGAGGCGTTGACCGACAGGCCGTCGAGCATCAGGTGGTGGAACCCCCGGGGGTCGCGGTTGTGGAGGTGCTCGATGACCAGGGTGTACTCGAGCGCCGACAGGCCGCCCCCGCCGACCCGCTCGGGCATGTTCATGGTGTAGAATCCGGCCTCGACGGACTTCTCCCGGATCTCGTCGCGCAGTTCGAGATACTCCTCGACCCGCCGACCCTCGTCGTCGACGAGGTAGCGCTCCCGGTCCTCGCCGAGGAACTGGTCGTACTCGGACTCGAGCGGTTCGACCTCCTGCTCGATGAACTCGTCGATCTGGCTGTTTATCAGTTCAACTTCCTGGCTGACGCTGAAATCCATCGCTGTGGTGCCTCCCGTAGTCGGATCCGCTCATCCGGAATAGCTTTTTCGCCGATGGCGATTTACCTGACGAATACGGTACCCGCCCGGCATCGAAGCGGCCGTCAAATCGCCCGACGGATCTGCTTTCGTTCGCTCGATCCCGCGCCGTAGCCGTCACCGGACCCGGAACGGTAGCAGTAGCTTTAATATCGGCCCTCGGATCGTCCAAGTCGATATGGTCGTAGTCGATAACGTCGCCATCATCGGCGGCGGCATCATGGGCGGCGGCATCGGACAGACGCTGGTACAGAACGGCTACTCGGTCACGATCCGTGACGTCGAGGAGGAGGCCATCGAGGAGACGCGCGAGCGGGTCGTAAGCGGTAACTTCGGGCTCGAACGCGCCGTCGAGGGTGGCTACCTGACCGAAGAGGAGAAGCAAGACGCCCTCGACCGCCTGGAGTTCACGCTCGACTTCGAGGAGGCCGTCGCGGGCGCGGACGTCGTCTTCGAGGCGGTCCCGGAGGACCTCTCGATCAAGGGCCAGGTGTTCCGCCAGCTAGACGAGGCCACCGACGACGACGTGGCGCTGTTCTCGAACACGAGCGGCTTCCCGGTCGCCTCGCTCCAGAACGCCGTCGAGGACCGCTCCCGCGTCGGCGTCATGCACTTTTTCAGCCCGGTGCCGGTGATGGACCTGGTCGAGGTCGTCAGCTCCGAGGCGACCGACGACGAGGTCGCCCAGCTGGCCGTCGACATCGCCGAGGACATCGGCAAGACCCCGGTCGAGGTCGACGACAACCCCCGCGAGTACGGTTTCATCGTCAACCGGGTGTGGGCCGCCATGCGCGAGGAGGCCGAGCGCGTCGTCGACGACGGCGTCGCCGATGTCGAGGCCGTCAACCTCGCGATGCGCGAGGGGCGCAACCTCCCCGTCGGCCCGCTGGAGGGCCCCGGCATCGGCGAGGAGTGGGACTGAGCCGGCGCCGGTCCCCCCGCTGAGGTCCCCCTTTCGCCACGGCGAGTGGTGATCGTGCCGACGCCCCCCGCCGTCGAAACACCTTTGCACTGTTCGACGCAACTACGCGTACAATGAGAAACGCTGTCATCGTCGACGCGGTACGCACCCCGTTCGGCAAGTACGGCGGATCGTTCCGGGAGCTCCACCCGCAGGACCTCGCGGCCAAACCCCTCCAGGGGCTGGAAGAGCGAAACGACTTCGACCCCGAGGTCGTCGACGATGTGATCTACGGCTGTGTCACCCCCATCGGTGAGCAGGGCCTGAACATCGGGCGGCTGGCGCCGATGGTCGCGGGCTGGGGCGACGTCGTCCCCGGCGTCCAGCTCAACCGCTTCTGTGGCTCCGGCCAGCAGGCCGTCAACTTCGGGGCGGGCATGGTCATGTCCGGCCAGCAGGACGTCGTGGTCGCCGGCGGCGTCGAGCACATGACCCGCGTCGAGATGGGCTCGGACGGCTCCGACGACGACCTCGCTGACACCTACTTCGAGGAGTTCGAGAAGAAGGTGACCCAGGGCGAGGCGGCCGAACTGATCGCCGAGAAGTGGGACTTCACGCGCGAGGAGATGGACCAGTTGGCCGTCGACTCCCAGCAGCGCTGGGGGGACGCCTGGGAGGAGGGCCGCTACGACGACCAGATCGTCCCCGTCGAGACCGAACTCGACGGCGAGGAGGTCGTCGTCGAACGGGACGAACACCCCCGGCCGGGCACCGACCTCGACACGCTGTCTGACCTCCCGCTTGCCTTCCGCGAGGAGGGCAACGGCGTCCACCACGCCGGCAACTCCTCGGGCATCGTCGACGGCTCCTCCGCGCTGTTGATCACGAGCGAGGAGATCGCCGAGGAACGCGGCTGGGACCCGATGGCCCGGATCGTCGAGACCCAGGCCGTCGGCAGTGACCCCGTCCTCATGCTCACCGGGCCGATCCCGGCCACCGAGCAGGTGCTGGAGCAGGCCGATATGGACATCGACGACATCGACCTGTTCGAGGTCAACGAGGCCTTCGCGTCGGTCGCGGCCGCCTGGATGGAGGAGACCGGCGCCCCCTGGGCGAAGACCAACGTCAACGGCGGCGCCATCGCCCACGGCCACCCGCTGGGTGCGACCGGGGGCGCCCTCGTCGGCAAACTCGCCCACGAACTCCAGCGCACCGGCGCCGACTACGCCCTCTCGACGATGTGCATCGGCTTCGGCCAGGGCATCGCCACCATCATCGAACGAGTCTGATCGGTCACCCCCGGTCTCGTGGCCGGTCGTCTGCTCGCACGCTCGGTCGCGGCCACACGGATGTCCGGCCGCTCGCACGTTCGGTCGCGGCCACCCGCACGTCTCACCAACAGTTAACTGCCGGACCCCGGTATCGACGACAACCGTGAGCACACAACGACTCGACGAGAAGGTGTTCGTCGTGGCCGGCGGCGGCCGCGGCCTGGGGGAAGCGACGGCGATCGAACTGGGGCGCCACGGCGGGACGGTCGTGGTCAACGACCTCGGCGTCTCGCTTTCGGGCGAGGACGAGAGCGCGGAGCCGGCCGAGACGACCGCCGAGGCGGTGCGCGAGGCCGGCGGCGAGGCGACCGCCCACCTCGGCGACGTCAGCTCTTTCGAGTACACGGCCGACCTCGTCGCGGACACGATCGAGGAGTACGGCCGGCTCGACGGCGTGATCAACTACGCCGGCATCCTCAGGGACGGCATCTCGTACAAGATGGACCCCGCGGACTTCGACGCGGTGATCGAGGTCCACCTCCGGGGGCACTTCTGTCTGTTGCGCAACGCCGCGGCCCACTGGCGCGAGCGCGCGGGAAAGCGCGAGGACGACACGCTTGCCACCCAGCGGTCGTTCGTCAGCGTCGTCAGCCCGGCCATCTGGGGGAACCCGGGGCAGATCAACTACGCCAGCGCCAAGGCCGGCATCCTGGGGCTGACGCGCACGGCGGCGGTCGAGCTCTCGCGGCTCAACGTCCGGGTCAACGCCCTGATGCCGCTCGGGTTCACCAGGATGGTCGAGGCGATCCCCGAGGACCAGCGCGGCGTCGACCCCGAGGACATCCCGCCCGAGAAGGTCGCCCCCGTCGCGGCGTACCTCCTCAGCGACGCGGCGACTGACGTCACCGGCTGTACGATCCGGGCCGCCGGCGACGAGATCGGCGTCGTCTCGAACCCCGAGATCGTCCGCCGGGGGTACGACAGCGACGGCTGGAGCCTGGCCGACGTCGCCGAGCGCTTCGAGGACGAGGTGGCCCAGGGGATCGATCTCGACAACTCGACGCGCCGGTTCGGCCCCTGAGCGCCCCGACCATGGACACTCGCGGGCCGCGTGGCCGCCGGCGCCCGCTCAGAAGTGCCGGTAGATCAGGTCACGCTGGATCTCGTTGACGCCCTCGTACACCATGGGGTGGCGCACGTCGCGGTAGATCCGCGAGATGCGGCGCTCGTCGAGAATCCCCCGCCCGCCGTGAAGGCTCATGGCGGTCTCGGCGCACTCGGCGGCGGTCTCGGTCGCCTTGACCTTCGCCATCGCGGCCCAGGCGCCGGCGTCCTCGTCGTCGTCGCCGTCGAGTTTCTCGGCCGCGCGCCACACCAGCGTGCGGGCGCTCTCGAACTCGGTGCGCATGTCGGCGAGGTCGTGCTGGACCGACTGGAACTCGTTTACCGTGCGGCCGAACTCCTCGCGCCCGTGGACGAACTCCCAGGCCTCCTCGATGGCGGCGGCGGCGAGGCCGACGCCCTGGGCGCCGACGCTCACCCGGCCGGAGTTGAAGAACTCCGCGACCATCCGGAAACCCGCGCCCTCCTCGCCGATCAGGTTCTCGGCGGGGATCCGGCAGTCGTCGAGGACGATGTGGGCCTGCTGGGAGGCGCGCATCCCGATCTTCTCGGGGATCTCCTCGGCCTCATAGCCCGGGGCGTCGGTGGGGACGACGAACAGCGAGTGGTTGCCGTGGCGGTTCTCCTCGTCGTCGCCGGTGCGGGCGTAGACGGTGATCCAGTCGGCGTCGACGCCGTTGCCGATCCAGTACTTCTCGCCGTTCAGCACCCACTCGTCGCCGTCTCGCTCCGCGCTGGTCTGCATCCCGGCCATGTCGCTGCCGGTCTCGGGTTCGGAGATGGCCATGCCGGTGAACTCCTCGCCCGTCGTGAGCGGGGGGAGGCGCTCGCGCTTTTGCCCCTCGGTACCGTACCGTTCGAGGATCTTCGCGCCGAAGGTCCGCCCCTGGATCGCCAGGCTCATCCCCGGGTCGGCCCGGAAGAACTCCTCGCCGACGGCGAGCTGCTGGGCGGTCGACAGTCCTCTCCCGCCGTACTCCTCGCCGATGCCCTGACACGCCAGCCCGGCGTCGATGGCCGCCTGGGCGACGTCGTGGGGGTACTCGCCGGAGGCGAAGTGTTCGGCGGCGTTCGGTTCGATGTGTTCCTCGGCGAAGGCCCGGGCCTCCGCCTTGATCTCCCTGGCCGACTCCGGCACTATCGAGGGATCCAACAGTCGCATGGGTGTCCCCTGTGACAACTCCCCCAAAGCGTTTGCGTGTTCGATCTGTCCGATGCGGTGGCTCGGTTACGGAGTGGGTACACGGCGATCACGGCTCAATCGATCCGGCTCCCACAACGCTTTTGCGTCGATCCGTCGACCTCGAACCATGCTCGCCGATCACACGGGACGGACAGCGGCTTGGGAGGTGCGGCGATGACCGAAGGGGCCCCGGCCGGGGACGTGACCGCCGACCGCCCGGAGCCGACGCTGTCGGCCTACCGGTTCGACGACTACGACGTCGAGGACCTGGCGGCGCTGCGGGACGCCTTCGAGTGGGCGGTACCGGAGCCGTTCAACGCGGCGACGTACCTCTGTGACCGCTGGGCCGCCCACGACGGCGACCGCCCGGCGATGGTCTCCGTCGAGCCTGCGGGCGACCGCGAGTCGGTCACCTACGGCGACCTGCGCGAGCGGGCCGACCGGCTGGCGAACTACCTCCGGGGGGAGGGCGTCGAGCGCGGCGACCGGGTGGCGATCACCGCCGAGCAGCGGGCGTCGACGGTCGTGGGCTTTATCGCGACCTGGAAGCTCGGAGCGGCGGTCGTCCCCCTCAGCCCGAAGTTCGGGGCCGGCGCCGTCGAGCACCGGCTCGCGGACTGCGGCGTCGCTGCCTGTATCGTCACCGAACCCAACCTGGCCGCGGTGCGCGCCGCCGCCGACGGCGCCGCCGCGGACACGCTCGAAGCCGTGCTGGTCGTCGGGAGCGCCCCCGAGGGCGACGAGACGGCCTACGCCGACGCCGAGGCCGCCGGCGACGACGGCTTCGAGACGGTTCCCACCGATCCGGACGACCCCGCGCTGCTTTTGTACACTAGCGGAACCACCGGCGAACCCAAGGGCGTCTGTCACGGCCACCACACCGTCCTCGGTATGCTGCCGACCTACGCCCTGTCGATGTGTAACATCGATCTGGAGACGCGTCACGTCGCCTGGATGCCGGCGGCCTGGGGCTGGATCGCCTCGCTGCAGTACACGTTGCCGGTCCTTTACTACGGCCACACGATCCTCGGCGACGCCGCGCCCCGGTTCGACCCCGAGCGGACCATGGAGCTGTTCTCGGAACACGGGGTGACCGTCGCCTTCATCGGACCGGCGCTGTCCCAGCTCCGGGAGGCGATCGACCCCGGCGCGTACGACGACCTCGACCTGCGGGTGGCGATGACCGGCGGCTACGACGCGGCCCAGTACGAGTGGCTCCGCGAGACGTTCCCCGGCGTCGACGTCCACCGGAGCTACGGCCAGACGGAGGCGACCCTGCCCGTCGGCACCTGTTCGGCGCTGTACGACGCCCCCCTCGAATCGGTCGGTCGGGCCATGCCCGGCCACGACGTGCGCGTCCTCGACCCCGAGACGGCCGCGGAACGGCCGCCGGACGAGGCCGGCGAACTCGCCGTACGCTACGACGGCGACCCGGCCTGCTTCGACGGCTACTGGAAGCGGGAGGAAGCGATGGCCGAGAAGGTCAGCGACGGCTGGCTCTGGACCGACGACCTCGCACGGGCCAACGAGGACGGCGACCTCTTTTTCATGGGCCGCCGCGACGACGTGATCAACTGCTCGGGCTACCGGGTCGGCCCCGGGGAGATCGAATCCATCCTCGCCATGCACGACGCCGTCGACCTCGCCGGCGTCATCGGCGTCCCGGACGACGAGCGCGGCGAGGTCCCGAAGGCCTTCGTCGTCCTCGCCGACGGCGTCGACCCCTCGGAGGACCTGGTCACGGAACTCCAGGATCTGGTCAAAGCGGAGTACGCGGTGTACTCCTATCCGCGCCTGATCGAGTTCGTCGACGACCTCCCCCAGACGCGCAACGGCAAGATCCGGCGCGTCGAACTCCGGGACTGGGAGGGGCTCGACGACCCCGCGTGATCGGTCGTCTCCGAATCAGTCCTCGTCCCGGTCCTCACCGTCGTCCCGCCGCGACAGCGTCCAGTCGATCGCGTACGCCGGTTCGCGCTTCTCTGCGAACGCCGCCAGCCCCTCGGCGGCCTCCTCGTGGTCGTAGACGTCCTCCGCGATCTCGGTCTCCAGGCGGAAGGCCGCCTCCTCCTCGCGGTAGCGCGATCGGACGACTGTCTCTTTGATCTTCTCGACGGCGAAAGGACTGTTGCGGACGATCTTCGCGGCGACGTCCTCGGCGGCCGACAGCGCCTCGCCGTCCGGAACGACCCGGTTTACCAGCCCCGCGTCGGCGGCCTCCTCCGCAGAGAACAGATCGCCCGTGAGCAAAAACTCCATCGCCCGGCAGTACGGGATCTGTCGCGGCAGCCTGACGTGGGACCCGCCCATCGGGGAGAGCCCCCAGCGGGGTTCCTGGAGGCCGAACTCCGCGCTCTCGGCGGCGATCCTGATGTCGGTCGCCTGGAGGAACTCCATCCCCGCAGCCACGCAGTAGCCGTTGACCGCGGCGACGATGGGGGTGGTCAGGTGGTCGTGGCGGAACATGATGCCGCCCTCCCCGTCGTCGCTCTCCCCGTCTTCATCGCCGGCGTCTCCGTCGTCGCCCCCGACTTCGATGCCGGGCATGTGGTCCTCCAGGTCGCCGCCGGCACAGAACGCCTCGTCGCCCGCGCCGGTGACGATGATCGCGCGGACCTCGTCGCTGTCGTCGGCGTGCAGCAACGCCCGCCGGAACGCGGTCGTCATCTCCCCGGTGAGCGCGTTGTGCTTCTCCGGGCGGTCGAAGGTGACGTAGGCGACCGGCCCGTCGCGGTCGTATCCGATGTCGTCCGTCTCCAGATCGAGTGGCTCGGCCATGGGGACATCCTCTGCCGGCGGCGTGTTAAGTCCTCCCTCCTCGCTCATCCGCTCTCTCCGCCGACCGGACCCGGAGAGATCGATTTTGAGTACAGCTACTTTTATTCGCTTTCGACGCTGGCCTGTATGTCGCCTCTGTGGGTTCGTCGGGGATTTCCTCGGTACACAGCCGATCCTCGGCCGCTCGACGCCCGTACGTCACCTCCCCCGCGAACGATCTCGAAATGGGAGGCCCGGTGGCGGATTGTCGGTGAAGACGCACGACTGCGACGAGGGGACCTCGCTCCCGTCGGTCAGCGGTAGAACGTATTTACTTGGATGATTCTCAGGAAAAGAACTGCGGACACGGTGGGGTAGACGTAAATCCCGAACCGCGGGGAAAGCGGGTGGACCCGTCCCGGACGTTCAGGACCGGAGCGCGTCCACCGGATGTTCGTTCGCCGCCTTCCAGGCGGGGTAGGCGCCGCTGACGAGGCTGGTGACGATGGCGAACCCGAAGGCGAGCGCGAGGTCGCCGAAGTTGCGCGGATCGAACACCACCAGCGGGTCGCCGAGCATCTGGAGGTACAGCAGACCGCCGGCGACGAGACTCAGGGCGAGGCCGACCAGCCCGCCGATCACGCCCAGGAGCGTCGCCTCCGAGAGTAGCACCTTCAGGACGTCGCGCTTGCGGAAGCCGACCGCGCGCATCACCCCGATCTCGCCCCGGCGCTCGACGGTCGACATGAGCATCACGTTGAGGATGCTCACGCCCGCGACCAGCAGCGAGATCGAGCCGATCCCGAGCAAGAAGAGGTTCAGCTGGTCGTAGAAGGAGGACACCTGCTCCTGGAAGCTGGACTCGCCGCCGCGGACGTCGGCGACCTCCTCGCGCCGGTTCAGTTCCTCGTCGAGTTCGGTCGCCGTCGCGTTGGCGCGGGTCGCGTTTTCGGCCTCGACGACCACCGAACTGTACCCCTCTCCTCTGAGCTGGCGCCGCGGCACCACGACGGTGAAGTCCGGGCTCAGGTCCGAGACGAACCCTTCGCTCTCCAGGACGGCCACCACCCGGTAGGTGTTGTCGCCGACGGCGATCGCGTTCCCGGGTTCGACCCCGTACTGCCGGGCGACGCGCGACCCGACGAGGACGCCGCTCCGGAGGCTCGCGGGCATCCGCCCCCGTGCTGCCTCGTACCTGTCGGTCGCGTCGGGGACCCACATGGTCCGAACGCCGCCGCCCTCGCCCTGGTAGGTGAGCTGTGCGGCGCTCTCTTTGACGGGGACGACCTCGCCGTGGGCGATGCGCCGGATCTCGCGAAGCTGTCGCTCGTCCAGGGTCCCCCCGCCGCCGAAGCCGGCGCTGTCGTCCGCGGGCGTGACCGTCACCTCGTTGCCGAGCGAGGAGAGGTTCTCCGTCGCCGAGATCTCCAGGGCGGTGCCGAACATCCCGAGCGCGGCGATGGCGACCACGCCGATGACGATGCCGAGCGTCGCGAGCGCCGAGCGGGTGCCCGTGCGGCGCAGGTTCCGCAGGGCGATCCCGACGGTCGGAACGCGGTGGAACCAGCGGTCGTCGCTCATCGGATCTCCCCGTCGACCAGGTCCACCCGGCGGTCGGCGTGTCGGCTCACCTGTTCGTCGTGGGTGACGGCGATGGCGGTCACGCCCTCCGCACAGATGCGCTCAAACTCGCCGAGCACCGTCTCGCCCGTCTCGCGGTCGAGGTTGCCCGTCGGCTCGTCGGCCAGCAGGATCGACGGGTCGTTCACCAGCGAGCGCGCGATGGCGACGCGCTGTTTTTGCCCGCCGGACAGTTCGTCCGGCGTGTGGGCGGTGTACTCCCCGAGACCGACGCGGTCGAGCAGGGACTGCGCGCGGGCCGAGAGTTCGGACGGTCGGTCGAGCACCCGCGGGAGTTCGACGTTCTCCCGAGCGGTCAGCGTCGGGAGCAGGTAGAAGTCCTGGAAGACGAAGCCGATCTCGCGCTTGCGCAGCAGCGTCCGTCGGGGCTCCTCCAGGTCGGTCACGTCCTCGCCGTCGAGGTGGACCCGTCCGGCTGTCGGCACATCGAGCAGGCCCAGGACGTTCAACAGCGTCGACTTGCCGCTCCCGCTGGGCCCCATGACCGCGATGAACTCGCCGGGGTTCCCCCGGAAGTCGACGCCGTCGAGGGCCCGCAGCCGGCCGCCGCCGGACTCGTACTCCTTGACGGCGTCCCGGACTTCAATCGCGACCACGGCTCCGCCTCCAGCCCAGCACCATCAGGCCGAACACGACCGCGGCGACGGCGACGCCGAAGGCCACGTGGACCGGGCCGACCCCCGTGGAGGGCTCCGCCGACTCCTCCCCGTCGGCCGCTTCGGGCGGGCCGGCGGCGGGGTCGACGGCCGAGCCGATCGGAACGTCGAACACCTGCGAGCGCCGCTGGCCGTCGACGAGGTACTCGACCCTGACCGGGATCGAGGAACTCGCACCCGTCACGCGGGCGTAGACGTCGAAGGTGACGAACTCGCTCTGGGGGACCGCGCCGACGAAGTAGTCCCGGTTGGGGGCCGCCGGGGTGACGTTGCCGGTGTTCACGACCTCAACGAGCACGGCGTTCGCCGTCGAGAGCCCGACGTTGCTGGTCGATCCGCTGAGGTGGAGCCGGGGCCCCTCGCGCTCGACGCGTACTCCCGTCAACTGGATCGCCCCGGGGTTGGCCGCGACCGAGACCTGTGCGGTCGCCTCGTGGCTCTCCCCGGCGGCGTCGTAGGTGGCCCGGAGCGGGACCGACACCCGTCCGGTGGCCGCCACGTCGCCGACCGGGACCCGCACGGTTCGGCGTTCGTCGGGCGAAAGCTGTTCGGTGACCTCCCGGCGCAGGTCGGTCGCGTTCGACTCGTCCGCGATCGTGATTCCGGTGATCGGGGCGTTCCCCGTGTTGGTCAGGTCGACGACGACCTCGGTGGACCCGTTCTCGACCCGCGTCGAGGCGTCGAAGGCGAGCGAGGGGCGGGCGGGTTCGACCTCGAAGTCGAGGTCCTCGCGGACGGTGTCGGTCCCCTCCGCGGTCGTGTACTGCAGGGTCGCGGTGGCCGTCACGGTCCCTGATTCTGTCGGGGTGAGTTCGACGGGGACGACCCGCTTTTCCCCGCTCTCGATCCGCGAGAAGGTCCGCCGGTCGTCCGTCGCGGTGATCGCCTCGCCCTGAATCGTCACCTCGGCGCCGAGGACGTCCTTGGGGAGGGAGTTGGCGATCGTGAGGTTCGTCGTCGACTCGGCGCCCGCGGTCATCTCGACCACGTCGGCGTCGATCTTCGGCGAGTCGATCCCCGACCCCTCGCGGACGACGTCGACGAGCACCGGGAACTGGAGGTTCCGATCCCCGTACACGTTGATCTGGAGCCTGTGGCTCCCCGGCGAACCGAAGTCGGCGTACAGCGGGACCGTGATCGTGGATCCCGGGGTGACTGCGCCGACCCCCGAGACGCGCGTGATCTCCGTGAACGACCCCCCGCCGAACTTCCGGAGCGCGATCGCGTTGACCGGTTTCGGGTCCGCCGAGGGGCTGTTCTCCAGGGTGATCTCGATCGACACCGTCTCCCCGGTGGTGGGATGGTTCGGCGAGACGGTGACGTTCGATACCGAGAGCGTCGGCGCCGCGCTGGCGGTGCCGTCGCCGGGGAGCGGCCCGAGACCCCCGACCGCGACCAGCGACAGCAAACACAGGGCCACGAGGAGCCGGTTCACACCGGCCCACCTCCCGACAGCAGCGGCCGGAGGAGCTGTGACCTGAGGACGAACCCGGGAAGCGAGGCGAACTGGACGTACGCCGTCCAGAGCAGCACGGCCGCCACGGGAGCCACCGCCGTCCGGAGGGCTGCGGCCAGGTCGAGGTCGAAGGCCTCGCGGACCGCGAACGTCCACAGGAACCCCTGCCAGAGGACGAACGCGAAGGCGAGCCGTCGGGCGACGACGACGAAGCCGTTTCCGGTCACGCCGCTCACGAACCGGCCGATCTCGTCGGGCGCCGACGGGGCCGGGACGCCGCCCATAGCGACGGCCACGACGGCGACCCCGAGCAGGCCGTACGCGAGCATCGGCAGGAGACACCAGCCGGTGAGCGCGAGCAGGGTCCGGAACTCGCCGCCCTCGCCGCCGAACCGACGCGCGAGCAGCAACAGGGCTCCGGTGACGCCGAGCCAGACCGCCGCCGTCCGGACCAGGGTGGTGCCGAGCGTGAGGAAAGTGCCCAACGCCGCCCCGGCGCCGGGACCGCCACCGGGGAAGGCACTCTGGAGGGCTCCCTGGAACAGCAGGCCGTCGACGATGCCGACCACCGCGGTCGCCAGGGCGACGACCGCAGGGATCGCCAGCCCGCCGTCCTCGGCGCGACGCTCGAAGAACGTGGCTGGATCGGTGAGGAGGTCGATCACCATGCGTCGTGCTTCCCGAGGGGGCTGCGTAAAATGTTGGTTGCCTTCAACGTCTCTTTGACATACCACCGGCCAGCGGCGGGGTGTCCCGATTGTCGGACGGAGCCGTCCCCCGCTCACGGGGCGACGCGATGGCCCGAGGATCACAGCCGCGAGGGGGAGCCGCAACCGCCACAGTTAGGTCGCCCGCGCCGTAGTTGAGGAAGGGTAACCGAATGAGACTGGAACGGTTTTTCTCGGACATCGAGGCGCCCGAGCGGACGCTGGCGGTGATCAACCGATCCGCGCCGCGGCCGATCCAGCGGATGCTAGAGGAGACCTTCGACGGGCAGGCAGTCGAGGTCGACGAGCGCTCGCTGCCCGACTCCGACGAGGACGTGGTTCTCCTGCTCGACTCCGACGGGGACGCCCCCGAGGTCGTCGCCTCGTCACCCCTGTCGGCGCTACAGGACGCCGTGCTCCTGGTGAACTCCGACCTGTACAAGACCAGCACCGCCGGGTTCGACGAGTACGAACTCCCGGATGTCCTCTCGAAACTCGACGAGGTGCCGTTCCGACTGCGGGGCTACCCCGAGTCGAACAAGGAGAAACTGCTGTTGATCGCCATCTCCAGACACATCGAACGTCGGGCGTATCGGACCGGAACCGGGCGCCTTCGTTCCTCGTTCCAGCGGCTCTCGCGGCTCGACGACGAACAGGGAACCCGGGCGGTGTACGAACAGGTGGCCGACGCCGGGGTCCAGACTCACATCTACGGGGTTCCCGACTGGAGTCCGCCGATGGAGTTCCCGGTGCGGGCCCACGGCGGCTACGCCGAGGAGTACCGCCGTTCCTGGTTCGTCGTCTTCACGCCGGAGAACGGGGACGCTGCCGGCCACGACGACCACGGCGTCAGTCCCGGCTCCGTGGCCAACGGCGACGCCCCAGGATCGCGCGGGACCGACGGTTCGGCCGGCGAACGCGGCGACGATCCACCCCACGCCGCGCTGCTGGCGATCGAGACCGCGCCCCGCGTCTGGCGGGGGTTCTGGACGTTCCGTCCCTCGCTCGTCGCCGACATCGACGACTACATTTCGACGAATCTGTAGGCGCTCTCGACCGTCCTGTGGCTCTCTCTCACGTATCGGGCTCCCGATCCCCAGCTTTGCTCCCGTGACGTCATGAAGATTAATGTATAGTTCCCGCGAACCCTCCGACAATGGACGGGGCTTCGCGTCGCGGTCGTGCCGGGCGGTGGCTGATCGATCGCGTGGAGACGCCGTACGCCGGCGCCGTCGTCGTGATCGGGATCGGCTTCGTCCTGTTCGGGAGCTACCTCGCCTTCCTGCGGGCGAACGCCTCCTACCACGAGGGCCCGGCGTGGCTGTTTCTGGTCGGGCTGGGACTGATGCTGTTTCTCAGCGCGACGCTCGTGGCCGCCGCCGTCCGTCTGTTGCGGGCGGACGGGTCCGCTGACGCGCTCGCCCGCGTCGCGATGTGGTCCCTCGGCGGGCTGGTCGCCTCCCTGTCGCTGACGTTCTGGCCCATCTTCTACCAGCGCCTCGTCGGCGTCGGCGTCGAGGACCCGGGGTTCATCCTGCTCGTGAGCGCGACCGTCGGGGCGAACGCGGGGGTCGTTGCCGGGCGCTACCGGGTGGAGTCGCTACGACAGCGATCCCAGCTCAGGCGCGCCCGCGACGCCTTCCGGTTTCTCAACCGGATGTTGCGGCACAACGTCCTCAACTCCGTCAACATCATCGACGGCTACGCCACCCAGCTCCGGGAAAACCCCCGAGCCTCGCAGTCGAAGGTCGTGCGGACGATCGTGGCCCAGTGTCGGCAGATCACCGCCCTGATCAGGAACGCCCGCGTGCTCGTCGACCGTCTGGAGGACGACCACCCTCGTTCGCTGATCGACTTCACCGCTGCCGTGGAGCGCGAACTCGACGTCGCCCGGGAGACGTACGGGACGGCGACGTTCGCGGCCGACCTCGAACCCGGGGTCACGGTGCCGGCCGACGAACTGCTCGCCGCGGCCGTGCGGAACCTCCTCTCGAACGCCGTCGAGCACAACGACCGCGAGGCGCCCGTGGTCCGGGTCACGCTCGAATGCGACGACGACGTGGCGCGGCTGCGGGTCGCCGACGACGGGCCCGGCATTCCGGACGATCGGAAGGCCGAGGCGTTCGATCCGGGCGAACACGGCGACAGTGGACTCGGGCTGTATCTGACCCGGCGGCTGGTCACCGACTATGGGGGGACCGTTCGGCTGGCGGACAACGATCCCCGCGGGACCGTCGCGGTCGTCGAACTTCCGGCCGCGGACGCCGACAGCTGAGTTCGGCAGCTGGCCGCTGTGGCCCTCAGTAACCCAGATCGAGCGCGAGGTTCGCCAAGAGCGTCACGAGTGCGACGGCCATGATCGCCGACAGGAGACCGAACGACGCCGACCAGCCGACCAGGTCGGCGATGCCGCCGACGGCGACGCTGCCGGTCGCGCCGAGGATCATGTAGGTGCTCCTGACGAGGCCGAAGCCGGCGCCACGCTCGGCGTCCCCGAGGACATCCATGAACCGCGACTGGAGGGGTGCCCCCCAGCTCATCGCCACGCCGATACAGCAGACGGCGGCGACGACCGCCGGGAGGCCGTCGGCGACGACGAGCGCGGCGTAGCCGACCGCGCCGAACAGCATGGTCCCGACGATCACGGGCTCGCGGGCGTACCGGTCCGAGAGCCCGCCGAGCACCGGCTGGGTGGCGCCGTGGATCACGAAGTACACCGAAAACAGCACCCCGGCGGTGGTGCCGTCGAGGCCGTGGTACGTTTCGAGAAAGGTCGGCAGAAACGAGGCGGTCGCCTGCCAGGTGAACGCCCCCATCACCGCGAGCGCCGTCGTGTACCTGATCTCCGGGCGTCCGAGGAGTTCGCGTATCGCTCCGGGTTCGAGGCGCTCGCGGACGGGCTGGTCCGGACGTCGCGGGTCGGTCGGTCGGATGGCGAGGGCGAAGGCGGCAAACACCGGCACCGCGACGACGACCCCGAGCGCGATGGCTGCCCGCCAGCCGTAGCGCAGGCCGACGACGGCGGCGGCCGTCGGGGCCAGCAGGCCCGCGAGAGGGCCGCCGGCGACGTGGACGCCGATCGCCCGCCCGATGTCGTCGAACTGCCGCGTGAGGAACGTGGTGGCGACGCTGTAATGTAAGCCGGCCGCCGCGCCGAGTAGCACGGTCGAGACGGCAAACAGCGGGAACGTCGGCGACGCGGTGAGCCCCAGGCTCGTGATCGCGGTCCCCCCGACGGCCGTGAGGATTACGGTCCGCTCACCGAACCGGTCGCCGAGGATCCCGCTGGGGAACTGCGAGAGGGCGTAGGCCGCCCACATGCCGGACAGCGCGAGGCCGATCGTCCCGTTGGTGACCCCGAAGTCGGCGGTGATCTCGGGGACGACCGGGCTGATGACCAGCCTGGCGACCATCGTCCCGAAGAAGGCCAGGGTACAGAGGGCGAGCACCGTGTGGCGGTACCGCCAGTTCACACCGAATCTTGCCGACGGCGCCAAAGACCGTTACGATGCGATCCCGGCAGCGTGATGCGATCCCGTGCCGAACGGCGACGGTTGCCGACCGGGAATCCGGGGCGACGCAGCCGCAAGCGGTAGAGCTATGTCGATCGATCCTGCCAATTTGCAAACGAATCACAATGTCTCGTCTATTCGAGTCCTCGCCGTGGCGGCGGGTGATCGCGTGAGCCGGACGCGCTCGGTCGTCGTCGCGGTCGTCGTCAGTACGTTCTTCGTCGGCTTTGGCGGCGGCGTCGTCTTTCCCATTTTGCCGAACCTCGGTACGGTCATCGGCATCTCGCCGTTCCTGGTCGGGGTGATCCTGAGCGCGAACCGCTTCACCCGGATCGTGGCAAACGCCCCCGCCGGATCGCTCATCGACCGCGTCGGCACCCGGAAACCGCTGGTCGCCGGCATGTTGATCGAGGGCGTCGGTACCCTCGGCTACGTGGTCGCCATGGGATCGCCGCTCCCGGAGGCGTGGTTCCTCGGCGCCCGGATCGTCTGGGGGCTCGGGAGCGCGATGGTGTTCGCCACCGCCTACACCATCGCCGCCGACGTGAGCGACGAGGGGTCCCGCGGGACGAGCATGGGCGTCGTCCGCGGCGGGATCATGCTCGGCTTCCCCTCCGGCCTGGTGATGGGCGGCGTCGTCAGCGACGTCTACGGCATCACGGTCGCGTTCGGCGTTGCGGCCGCGCTTGCCCTCTTTGCGACGCTCGTCGCCTACGCGCTCGTTCCGGAGACGCACGTCTCCGGGACCCGCAACGCCGTCCGCCCCTGGGAACTGGACACGAGCGTGCCGACGCTGACGGTCGGCCTCGTCAACTTCGCCATCTTCTTCGTCTACCTCGGGGCCCTGTTCGCCACGCTCGTGCTCTTTCTCGACCGGAACGGGCTCAGCGTCTGGGGCTACGGGCCCCAGGGGATGTCGGGGCTGTTGATGGCGGTGACGGTGTTTTCGGCCACCGTGTTCACGATCGGCGGCGGGAAGATCAGCGACGCCTCGGGCTCCCGGATGCCGACCCTCGGCGTCTTCCTCGCGGTCATGGCCGCCGGCTTCCTCGTGCTGTCCATGGCCGGCACGCTCCCGATGCTCGTGGTCGCCTGCGTCCTCATCGGCGCCGGTCAGGGCGGGACGAGCGGACCGCTGATGGCGCTGCTGGCCGATCTCACGCCGGGCGAGCGCACCGGGCGCGCGATGGGCACTAACAACGTCTTCGGGGACCTCGGCGGCGGGCTCGGACCGATGGTCGCCTTGCCTCTCGCCGGTCCCGTCGGCTTCGGGGCGCTGTATGCCGCCTGCGCCGCCGTGCCGCTGCTCGCGGGGCTGGTGCTCGTCGGCGGCGTCTACCGCCAGACCGGGAGTCTCAGACCCCGGACTGCCGGCTCCGGCAAGCGGTGATCGCGGGGCGAACCCAGCCGACCGACGGTTCCTCGACCCGACGTTTCTTACCCTCTCCACCGCCACGTTCGGCCATGGACCCCACGGTCGACACGGACGGCGGGAGAGCGCCCTCGAATGCGACGGATTCGGCTGGCGACGGCCTCCCCATTCGCCCCGGCGGGTGGTCGGCGTGACGCCCGAGGAACTCAGGGCCGGCATCCCGGCCACCGACGACGTCGCCTACTTCAACACGGGCGCGAGTAGCCCCAGCCCCCGGAACGTCGTCGAGGCGGCACAGTCGTTTCTGGCCCACCACCAGTTCGAATCGCCGAGCGGCGAGGGGATGTACCCCGTGGCGTTCGACGCCTACGACGACGCCCGCGAGGCCGTCGCGGGCTTTCTCGGGGCCGACGCGAGCGAGATCGCGCTCACCCACAGCACCACCGACGGCATCAACCGGATCGCGGCCTCGATCGACTGGGAACCCGGCGACACGGTCGTGCGGACCGACTTCGAGCACCCAGCCGGCGTCCTGCCCTGGGAGCGCTTCGAGCGGACTGACGGCATCGACGTACGCGTCGTCGAGAGCGAGGCGGGACGGATCGACCGCGACGCGTTCACGGACGCCGTCGAGGGCGCGCGGCTGGTCTGTGTCAGTTCGACGACCTGGAACTACGGGACCCGGGTCCCGATCGACGAACTGGTCGACGTGGTCCACGACGCCGGCGCCTTCGTCCTCGTCGACGCCGTCCAGCGGGTCGGTCAGACCCCGGTCGACGTGACCGACTGGGGCGCCGACGCCATCGCCGCTTCGGGCCACAAGTGGGTACTCGGTACCTGGGGCGGGGGCTTTCTCTACGTCGACGACGACGTCGCCGGGACGCTTACGCCCAGCGCGGTGGGCTTCCGGAGCATCGCCGACGCCTCAGACGACGGCTTCGAGTTCACGCCCGGCGCCGGTCGCTTCGAGGTCGGGACCACCAGCCCGGCGCCACACGTCGCCCTGCAAACGGCGATCGAAACCGTCGAATCCGTCGGCCTCGACGTCGTCGAGGATCGCATCCGTCGGCTGGCGACCCGGTTCGTCGACGGCCTCCCGGCCGAGCGCGTCCTGAGCCCCGCCTCGCCCGAGTCGGGGCTGGTCACCGTCGATGTCCCGGACCCCGAGGCGACCGTCGAGCGCCTCGCCGACGAGGGCGTCGTCATCCGGTCGCTCCCTGATCCCGACGCGGTGCGGGCGTCGATCCACGCGTTCAACACCGCCGAGGAGGTCGACACGCTCATCGAGGCGCTGTCTGCGGAGTGGTGACTCTCCCGTGGACGACTCCTGCGGGGGTCAGTAGCCCGGCCACCAACCGCTGACCGAACCGGGCGACGTCGATGCTGTGCTCTTCCGATCGTGGGACGTCTCCCACCTCGGGATGTGACCTGCGCTCCTGTAAATCATCAGAACTCGAAGTAGTATCAGAATCAGATACTACTGAGCAGTAGAATACCCCAATGTCGAAGCCGAAGGTGGTGAATTCCGATCTCTATCGCACCCACAATTGATTATCTATTATGTACAATTCCACCGATAAAAACTGAACATATAGATTTTTATGCCATATTATTTTCACGTTATCGGACCGAATACTGGAATAAATTTAAGAGATCGAAGCATCCGAGTTATAATAATTTAGGTTATGTTTACTGGTAGTGTTCTCGCTACTTATATATCGAGAGCGATCTCCTGGCTCGACGTGCGTCGATCGAGACCGACTACTCCCGCCGTCGATCGACGACCAGAAACGGGATAGTTTGGGCGTCAGTCGGCGGCGGTGTCCTGGTCCCCTCCGACTTGGTCCGTGTCTTTCAGCGTGACGCGGTGCGTCGTGGCGTGGTCGTCGGTTCCGTCGATCGGTCGGCTATCGCTCGATCGGGAAGATCAGGTCCCGGTGGGCCTCGCTGTCCGTTTCGGGGTAGATCAGGTGTTGATCGCCCTCGATCCACTGTCCCATCGGGGAGGTGAGTCCGACGGGTCGCCCGACGTCGTCGAACTCGAACTCCCCGGAGACGGTCTGGAAGGACCCGTTACGCAGGGCGTCACGCACTGCGGCCTTGTCGTTGCTGCCGGCCGCCGAGACGGCCTGTTCTGCGACCTGCGTGAGGTTGTAGCTCGCGCCGGTCATCACGGACGGGAGGTTGTCCTCGGAGACGTCGTAGCTGTCGTAGTACGCCTCGCTCATCTCCGCGTTCCCGTTGCCGGTCATCCCGGGAACCCACCCTGGCGCCATGACGACGTGCTGGCCCGCCTCGCCGAGGGCGTTCCACCAGCCTGCGGTGTCCGCGGCCCGGGTGAACTGGACGAACTTCGGCTCGAAGTTCGACTCGTTGATCTGCTTCATCGCGGTGATTCCGCCGTCCGGTGCGGGGGTTCCCAGCAGGATGTCGACGTCGGCCTCCTCGGACTGGGAAATGAGCGAACTGAAGTCGCTCGCGTGGAGCTGGTGCGTCTCGCGGAACACCGTCTCGAAGCCGGCGGCCCCGAGCGTCTCGTCCCACATGTCCGCCATCTCGATGCTCCAGGAGGTGTTCGGCACCCACTGGCCGATCCGCGTCGGCCGGTCGGCCTCGGGGATGAGTTCGAGGACCGCCTTCGTCCCCTTCACGTGGTCGCTACTTTTCGGGAACGGGACGAACGTCCACTCGTATCCCCGATCCTCGTGGAGTTTGTCGTCCGAGAAGGCGACGCCGAGCATCGGGATCTCCTCCTGTTCGGCGATGGCTGCTGTCGCGGTGACGAGGACGCCGGCGAAGCTCCCCCAGATCATGTCGACGTCGTTGTTGCTGAGGAGCTGTTTGAGCCGCTCCCGGACGACCTCCGGACTGCTCTCGTCGTCGCCGACGAGCAACTCCACCTCCTGCCCGTTGAGTCCGCCGTTCTCGTTCATCCGGGCGACGCCCATCTCGTACCCCCGACGGAGGTCCGGCGCGATCGAGGAGAAGGGTCCCGTCTCCGGGAGCGTCGCCGCGATGGTGAACGTGCCCGAACTCCCGCTCGACTCCCCGGTCGTGCCGCCGTCGGACCCGCCGTCCCCGCCATCCCCGCCGGAGTCGCCGTCGCCGCCGGAGCCGTCCCCGGACTCGCCGCTCGATCCGTCGTCCGACCCTCCGGTGCAGCCGGACAACCCGGTCAACCCCGCAAGCGCCGCGGTCCCGCTCGCCTTGATGAATCTACGTCTGCGTGGATCTGTCATCTTGTACCACGATCCTCCATCAAACTAACCATATAAAAAATTTGTGATAGGAATATTACTCTTGTGGATCCCGCTCGGGGGTCGCGTCGGCGGGGGCGTGGTCGGTGGCGTCCTCCGCCGCGGGAGTCGTCGCCGCTCGTTCGCTTAGCAGGCCGTAGAGCCCGTTCGGAACGAAGATGACGAAGACGACGATGAGGATTCCTTCGAGCGTGGTCGCGAGTCCGCCCGCGACCTGACTGAAGAGGTTGTCGATGAGCATGAAGACGGCCGTCCCGAACAGCGGCCCGAGCATCGTTCCCATCCCCCCGAGGATGACGATCACGAGCGTGTCGATCGTCCAGCCGACGTCGAGCGTCGATCCCGCGTTCAGGTAGAGGGTGTACTGGCCGTACAGCCCCCCGGCGACGCCCGCAAAAAACGACGACAGCACGAACGCCCACATCTTGTACCGGAACGGGTGGACGCCGAGGGAACTCGCCGCGCCAGGATCGTCCCGAACGGCCTGCATACCGAGGCCGAGGCGCCCACGCGTCACGTAGTACGTGACGACGACGGTGGCCACCAGCGCGACGACCGCGAGGTAGTAGACGCCGGCTTCGCCGAACTCGTTTTGTACGTAAAACCCGGTCGCCCCGCCGCTGATCGACCGTGCGTTGTTGAGAACGAGCTGGATGATCGCCGCGAGCGCGAGCGTCCCGATTGCGAAGTAATGTCCGTCGAGTCGGAACACTGCCGGCCCGACGACGACGGCGACGAGTGCCGCCGCGGCTCCCCCCGCGACGATCGCTACCACCGCGTGGGTCAACAGCCACTCGGGGAACCCTGCCGCTCCCGGCGTCGTCAGCCACGCGCTCACGTACGCCCCGAGGCCGAAGAAGGCGGCGTGGCCGAGCGAGATCTGCCCGGCGTAGCCGGCGAGCAGGTTCCAGGACAGCGCGAGGATGGCGAACACCAGCGCCTGCAGGACCAGGTCTTCGAGGTAGCCCGACGCGAACGACGGCACGAGCAGGGCCGCGACGACGCAGACGGCGCCGACGGCGAGCGTCGCGCGACGGTCGAGTCCGAGCCCGTCCGGGAGCGTCGACACGGTCAGTCACCCCCCTCCGTTCGGCCGAACAGGCCCTGCGGCCGGACGATGAGGACGAGCAGGAAGATGGTGAGGCTCACGATGTCCCGGTAATTCCCCCCGATGAGGACCGCGCCGACGTTCTCGGAGACGCCGATGACTGCGCCGCCGGCCAGCGTCCCGAGGACGCTCCCGACCCCGCCGAGAACGACCACCGCGAACGCCTTCAGCAGGTACGACCACCCCACGTACGGATCGAAGGGAAACAGCATCGAGAGGAGCGCGCCGGCGGCGCCGGCGAGCGCTGCCCCGAGAGCCATCGTGATCCGGTAGATGCGGTCGGTGTCGATCCCCATGTACCCCGCTGCGGAGGGGTTCTGTGCGGTGGCGCGAATCGAACGCCCCGTTCGCGTGTACCTGAGAAACGCCCACGTCGCCACGATCAGCGCTACCGAGACGACGAACGTCACCGCCCGCGACGAGGACACGGAGACGCCGGCGAGCGTCAGGTTGCCGGTGACGATGCCGAGGTCGGTCGTCCGGGCGTCGCTGCCGAACAGGAAGGTGTCGAGGACGTACTGCCAGGAGTTCTGGATTGCCAGGGCGACCCCGAACAGCACCAGGATCGGCTGTTCGATCCCCTCGCCGACGACGTACCCGACCAGTTCCTGCAACACCAGCCCGACGACCACCAGCACCGCCATCGCGACGACCATCCCGATCAGCGGCGACAGTCCGACCGTCATCGCCAGGATCACCGCGACGTATCCCCCGATCATCAGCAGGTGGCCGTGGGCAATGTTTACGATGTCCATGATTCCGAACACCAGCGTCAGCCCCAGTGCCGCGAGCGCGTAGATCCCGCCGAGCAACAGGCCGCTGATCGTCGCCCCGACGAGGAGATCTACGGACGGCACCCGCGTTCACCCCCGCCCGGAACCGCGGCAGTTGTCGGCGATCCGTCCAGTCGTGGCATGTCCTGTGTGGTCATCGTTGGCGTTCTCGAAAGCGATCGGTCGATCGAACGGTCGGTTCCACCGTCGACGGCGTCGGCGCTGGTCGCCACCCCCGTTACCCTCCGAGATACGACGCAGCGACGCGGTCATCGGCCCGCAGCTCGTCGGCCTCTCCGGAGAAGGCGATCCGGCCGCTCTCCAGGACGTAGCCGCGATCGGCCACCCGGAGGGCGTTGTGGAGGTCCTGCTCGACGAGGAGGACGGTCACCCCTTCGTCGGTGATCGCTTCGATCGCGTCGAAGACGTCCTCGACGAGGACGGGGGCCAGTCCGAGGCTGGCCTCGTCGAGCAACAGCAGATCCGGATCGCTCATCAGCCCGCGAGCAATGGCGAGCATCTGTTGTTCCCCCCCGGAGAGCGTCCCTGCGGACTGATTGCGCCGTTCCTCGAGACGGGGAAAGAGGTCGAACACCCACGCTCGTCGCTCGGCCTCCCCGTCCGGGTTCGCGTGTGCGCCGAGCGCGACGTTCTCCCCGACGGTACTCTCGACGAATATCTCGCGTCCCTCGGGGACGTGAGCGATGCCACGTGGGACGACGTCGTGGGGCGACAGGTGACCGATCTCCTCGCCGCGGTACTGGATCGACCCCGACGTCGGCGTCAGGTCCCCACAGATTGACTTCAGCACCGTCGACTTCCCGGCGCCGTTCGCCCCCAGAAGCGCCACTGTCTCCCCGCGATCGACCGAGAGCGACACGTCCCAGAGCACCTGGACGTCCCCGTAGGCGACGTTGATGCCCTCGACGGCCAGCAGGCTCACGCTAGCCCCTCCCCCGCCCCCGTCGGCTGTTCCTCGCCGAGGTACGCCTCGATCACCTGCTGGTCGTTCTGGATCTCCTCGGGGGTCCCGCGTGCGACGAGGCGACCGTTGTCGAGCACCAGTACCCGATCGCTTACCGCCATCAGCGCACGCATCACGTGGTCGATGAGGAACACCGTCGTCCCCCGGTCGCTGATCTCCTCGATCAGTTCGACGATGGTTTCGGTCTCCTCGTGGTCCAGCCCGCCGGCCACTTCGTCGAACAGCACCAGATCCGGTTCGGTCGCCAGCACGCGAGCGATTTCGAGCCGTTTCAGCGCGCCGATGCTGAGTTCGTCCGGCTTTGCCCCGGCCATCCGGTCCAGTCCGACGAACGACAGCGCCTCGCGAGCGCGCTCGAAGGTGTCGCCTCCGCCGCGACCGAACTCGGCCCCGACCGCGACGTTTTCCAGCAGCGTCAGCCCCCCGAACGGCCGGACGATCTGGTAGCTCTTGGTTAGCCCGCGACCACAGAGTCGGTGAGGCGGCCACCCCGTCACGTCCTCCCGCTTGAACCGGACCGTCCCGCTCGTCGGCTCGTAGGTCCCGGAGACGAGGTTGAACAGCGTCGACTTGCCCGCCCCGTTCGGGCCGATGAGTCCGACCGTCTCCCCGGGATCGATCTCGAAGGAGACGTCGTCGACGGCGACCAGCCCACCGAACCGCTTGGTGAGGTTGTCACCAGCTAACAGTGGCATGCGACCACGGCTTTGTAATCACCCTAATTAAAGGTACGCATCATCGTCCGTCCCAGGGGCGTCGTCTCCGCGTCCCCTCCCGCGCGGTCACTTGTAATCGTGCTGGAGATTGAGTTCGACGACGTTTCGCGCGTTCTGGAGCCGTTCGATGTGGGTCCGTCGCATCTCGGCGGAGCGCATCCGATTCATGGGACCGGTGACGCTGATCGCACCGATGATGCGATCCTCGGGGCGGATCGGCACCGCGACGCCACAGAGCCCACGGATGCGCTCTTCCATGCAGACTGCCGCCCCGTCGGACCGGATCTCTTCGAGGTCCGCTTCCAGGGTCGCTCTGTCGGTCACCGTGTGCTCGGTGTGCTCCGGGAGCCCGTACCGCTCGACGATCTGATCGACTCGCTCTTCGGGCAGGTACGCGAGGATTGTCTTCCCCAGCGCGGTCGTGTGGAGTTCGATGCACTCCCCGACGTAGGTTTCGAGGTTGACGGCCTTCGGCCCCCGACTCCGATAGAGGAACGTTCCTCGCCCGTGTTCCTCGACGAGGAGGTTGACGAGTTCTTCGGTCTCCTCGGCCAGTTCGTCCAGTTTCGGCTTGGCTTCCAGATACAGCGGCTCCTGCACGCGGGCGTACCCGCCGATGTCGAGAAAGCGGAGGCCCACTTCGTAGGTGTAGCCGTCGCGGACGACGTACCCCTCGTGTTCCAGCGTCTTGAGGTAGTCGTGTGTGCTGCTTTTCGACATGTCGAGGTGCGTTGCGAGTTCCTTGATCGTCGCCCCGTCGAGTCGTTTCAGCGCTTCGAAGACGCGGATCGTCCGCTGGGCCGTCTTCACAGGTGACCTCGGCCCCGTTCCGGAATCCATGTCCGGTGATCATTCCGTGACGGCTTATATCCTCGGTTCGGAATATAGGAACCGACGCTCCGGGACGAACGTGGGCCTGCCAACCGAGTACCCCGCCGATTCACGCCCGTTCCGGCCGACACCCGGTTCGTCCATGGCGACGCGGTCAGTCGATCCGTCGGGATACCGTCCGCGAACCCCTTACACGACTATGACTGTAAAGGGATGCGAGAAACGGTCTGGCGCCCCATCCGTCGGTTACCGTCGTCTCGCAATCCACCACCTCCGATTCGGTTTGTGCGAAGGCTGCCTCCATCGTGCGATGGCGGCGCGAGCGTCCGTCATGGGTTCCGGAGTACTGCGGCAAGCGATCTGGGGCACACGGGACCTCCCGCCCCGTTCCTCGTACGACGGCACGGGGATCACCCGGGAACGACCGGATTCGGTTCTCGGGAAGCACCCGTCTCCCCTGCCGGACTCTGCGGCTCAGCCGACAGTACCAATAAGATAAAATTACATACAACTATTTTGATAATATTGTTCCGACCAACCCCCAAGTGACGGTTCACCGGTGGTGGTCCTCGATGGGGACAGCAATACGGGACGAAGTCACCGAATGGTGGACGAAGAGTGCTTATTGACCGGATCTGGGGGCTATCGTCTCTGGAACGAAGCCGTCGAGCCGTGAAGGGCGGTCGGAGCGGCTCTCTTTCGCCTGTTCTATCTAACCGTGTTTTGAGGCCTGAAACGCTCAATACGAGAGTTGTTCGCTCGTCGGGTGGGATCGGCCGTCAGACTCGGTCATTGCCGGACTCGTCTCGCGACGGTGTCATATTGAAGTTCTTTGGAGAATCATGAATACCAAAATTTCATACATATTTTCTGTCCGCGAGTTGCTCGCCGTAGCGTGACCTGCTGCACCCGTCGCGGGGTTCGGTCCGCGACCGGTTTCCCCTGCATCGGCGGTCCACCGTATCGTTCCGACGCTGGCCCTCTCGGCAGACCGGGGCGATCGGCGCGGGTCGCTCGCCAAAACATTTATATTTCTGTGTAAAGTGTCCTTTACTGTAAAGCGAGCTTTCCATCCGCTCGCTACACGGTGAGACCAATGGCATCCACCAATCCCTCCGCGACGGACCGGCTCTCCAGGCGACGAACGTACCGCCGACTCATGTTCGGCTGCATCGCGATTGCGGTCCTGCTCGGGTTCGGGTTCCGGGCCGCCGACCGTCCCGTGCTCGGCGAGGCCGTCTACTGGCTCGGAATCCTGGGCTTTTTCGGGATCTGGTTTGCGAGCCCGCTGTCGTTGTTCGACGAGCGCGACCGCGCGCTCGAACGGCGTGCGAGCCTCCTGGCGATACAGGTCGTCGGGGCCGTGCTGGTCCTGGCTGCTTCGGCCGGCCGCCTCGGTGTGGCGCTTGACCTGTTCACGCTCCCGACGGCCGTCTGGGGTGCGCTGTACGGGTACGTCGGCCTGTTCGTCGTCTTCGGCGTCGCCTACGCCTGGATCAAGTACCGGCCATGAGAAACGACCTCCGCGAGCGTCGAGGACGCGACGACCTGAGCCAGGCAGACCTTGCGGCGGCGGTCGACGTGTCCAGACAGACGATCAACGCCATCGAACGCGAGCGCTACGACCCCTCGCTCGAACTGGCGTTCAAGCTGGCGGCCTTCTTCGAGTGCCGGGTCGAGGACCTGTTTCACCCGTCACTCGACGCCGACGCGGTCGACCGAGCGTTCCGGAAGTGACGCGGTCCCTCGGGGTGTGCGACGGCCAGCTCGGGTCGTCGGCCGTCACTCGCTCCCGGATCGGTTCTCCGCGGGGTCGTCGCCCCCGTCGTCGTCTCCGGATCGGGTGACCCGTTCGTACACCCCTTCGACACCCAGATAGATCAGTTCGAGCAGTTCGAGGAGGGCGAGGACCAGGTCGGGCATGGCGTCGTCGACTTCGGTCCCCTCGGCCGTGAAGGTTCGTCCCGCGCCGACGCGGGACGGCCGTCCCGAACTCACGTGAAGCCCGGCCGGTCAGCGGAACCGGCCGAGCAGTTCGTAGTCGCGGTCGGGGGTGTACCGGCGGAACAGCAGGCTGTTCGCCAGCACCGACACCGACGAGACGGCCATGGCGCCGGCGGCCAGCACCGGCTGGAGCAGTCCCAGCGACGCCAGCGGGATCATCGCCGTGTTGTAGCCGAGCGCCCAGAAGAGGTTCTGCTTGATCTTCGCCAGCGTCCCCTCCGAGACGCGGATCGCCTTGACCACGTCGACCGGATCGTCGCGCATCAGCGTCACGTCGGCGGCCTCGATGGCGACGTCGGTGCCCGAACCGATCGCACAGCCGACGTAGGCGACCGCGAGCGCCGGCGCGTCGTTGACGCCGTCACCGACCATCATCGCCTTCCGGCCCCCGTCCTGGATGGCCTCGACCGCGCTCGATTTGTCCGCCGGCAGGACCTCCGCGCGGACGTTTTCGGCGTCGATGCCGACCGCCTCGGCGACCGCGCGGGCGGTCCGTTCGTTGTCGCCGGTGATCATCATAACCTCGACCCCGCGCTCGCGGAGCGCCCTCACCGCCTCTTTCGCGCTCTCCTTGACGGTGTCGGCGTCCGCGACGACGCCCACGACGCGGCCGGCGTCGGCGCCGGCCGGGAGGAGTGCGACAAGCATCGCCGTCTTCCCCTCGCGTTCCAGGCGCTCCATCGTCTCCGCGGCCGAGTCGGGGTCGACGCCGTGGTCCCGGAGCAGTTTCCGGTTGCCGACGAGCACCGTGTCGCCCTCGACGGTCGCGCGGACCCCCTGCCCGGGGACGTTCTCGAAGCCGTCGGGGTCGGGGACGTCGATCCCCCGCTCGCTTGCACCTTCGACGATGGCCTCGGCCAGTGGGTGTTCGCTGTCCCGTTCAGCGGCCGCCGCCAGCCTGAGGACGCCGTCCTCGTCCAGGCGGTCGCGTGGCCGCAGTTCGCCGCCGTCCGGGACGGTTTCGCCGCCGTCGGCAGCGGTCGCGTCGCCGTCGAGCGCGACCACGTCGGTGAGGCGCATCTCACCCTCGGTGAGCGTCCCGGTCTTGTCGAAGACGACGGTGTCGACGTCCTTCGCGCGTTCGAGCACGTCGCCCCCCTTGAACAGCACGCCGTTGCTCGCGCCGATGGTCGTCCCGACCATCGTCGCCGCCGGGGTCGCAAGCCCCAGCGCGCAGGGGCAGGCGATCAACACCGCCGAGGCGAACACGACGACCGCGAACTCGAAGGCCGACAGCGCGGCCGGGCCACCGCCGACCAGCCCCCACAGCGGCAGGGCATCGACGAAGCCGGCGAGGGCGCCGGGGAACAGGTACCAGACGGTCCCCCAGAGCAGGGCGTTGACGATCACCGTAGGCACGAAGTACGCCGAGATCCGGTCCGCGAGGTTCTGGATCTCGGGCTGGCGGGACTGAGCCTCCTTGACCGTCCTGACGATCTCCTGGATCGCGGTGTCCTCGCCGACCTTCGTCGCCTCGACGACCAGGGCGCCGTTCTCGTTGATCGTCGAGCCCACGACCTCGTCGCCCTCGGACTTCTCGACGGGGACCGACTCGCCCGTGATCATCGACTCGTCGACGGCGCTCTCCCCGTCGACGACGACACCGTCGGTGGGGATCTGTTCACCCGGCCGGACCTTCATCCGGTCGCCGACCTCGACCTCCTCGACGGGCACCTCGCGCTCGGTGCCGTCCTCGTCGACGAGCGTCGCCGTGTCGGCCTCCATCTCCAGCAGCGCTCGCAGCGCCTCGCTGGCCTGCCCCTTGGATCGGGCCTCCAGGTAGTTGCCGAGCGTGATGAACACCAGGATCAGCGCCGCAGTGTCGAAGTACAGCCCCTCGCTGGCCAGCAGTCCCAGCAGCGCGACGATCGAGTAGAGGTACGCCGTCGAGGAGCCAAGCGCGATGAGGACGTCCATGTTGGCGGTGCGGTTCCTGACGAGTGCCGTGTACGAGTTCCGGTAGAATGGCCGGCCGAGCACCGCCTGGACCGGCGTCGCGAGCAGGAACTCTACCCAGCCGAACTCGACGCCGAAGATCCGGGCCGGCAACAGGTCCCCGCCGAACAGGAAGTTGTCGGCGAGAAAGAGGAGGAAGGGAAGCGACAGGGCGGCCCCGAACAGCGTCAGCCGACGCTGCCGCCGGATCTCGTCCGCTCGGGCTGCCTCCCGGGCGTCGTCGCCGGACTCGTCGCCGTCGGTGTCCTCGCGGACGGGGTCGTAGCCCGCGTCCTCGATCGCGTCGTACAGGTCCGACAGCGACGTTTCCCCCGGAAGAAAGGTGACCTGGCCCTCGTCGGTGGCGTAGTTGACGTCCGCGCGGACCACGCCGGGTACTCCTTCCAGCGCCCCGGTCACGGTCTCCGAGCAGTTGGCACACGACATGCCGGTGATGGCCACGTTCTCCGTCTCGGTGACCGGGTCGTAGCCGGCGTCCTCGATGGCGTCGACGATCTCCGACAGGGACGCCACCGCGGGATCGTACTCCACGGTTCCCTCGTCGGTGGCGTAGTTGACGCTCGCCTCCCGGACGCCCTCTAGGGCCTCGACCCGCTCGGTGATCGTCGCCGAACAGTTGGCACAGCTCATCCCCTGTATGTCGATCCGGCTGCGTCTGTGGCTCATGTGTGTTGGTACGTGCTCCCCATTCAACCGGGTTTCCCTTCAGAATGTTGCGTTCTCTACCATCTTCAGTTTTGAATCCGGGGCAACTGGCGAATAGATACTTTGACTTCCCGTCCCGACCGGGGGCGGGCCGATCGGAACGCGGTCCTCGCATCCCTCACCTATTTATTCGTTCGCCGAGATAATTCGATGGATGAGGCCTCCAGCCGTTCCCCCAGGGGAGGTGGCCGACGGCGACGTCACCGTCCTTCACGTCGACGACGAACCGGGGTTCGCCGACGTGACGGCGGAGTTTCTGGAACGGGCGGGCGGGTTCGACGTGCTCACCGAGGAGTGCGGCGAGGATGCCCTGGCACGGATCGCCGCCGACTCCGTCGACTGTGTCGTCTCGGACCACGACATGCCCAGTATGAACGGCCTGGAACTGCTCGCCCGGGTGCGAGAGTCCCACCCTGATCTCCCCTTCATCCTCTTTACCGGGAAGGGATCCGAGGAGGTCGCCGCGGAGGCGATCTCGGCAGGGGTAACCGACTACCTCCAGAAGGGCAGCGGCACCGACCAGTACACCGTCCTGGCCAACCGCATCTGGAACGCCGTCGAGCAGGACCGCTCGCGTCGGGCGCTCGAAGCCAGTCAGAAGCGGCTCTCGCTTTTCATCGACCAGTCGCCGCTGGGGGTCATCGAGTACGACGACTCCTTCGAAATCGTCCGGGTCAACGGCGCCGCCGAGGACATCCTGGGGTACGACGAGGCCGACCTCGTCGGCGAGACCTGGATGCCGATCGTCCCCGCCGACCAGCAGCGCCACGTCGCGGAGATCGAACGCCAGTTGCTGGAGAACAACGGCGGCTATCATACGGTCAACGAAAACGTGACCGCGTCCGGGGAGAGGATCTACTGCGAGTGGTACAACCGCGTCGTCACGGACGACGACGGGGAGGTCGTCGCCATCTTCTCGCAGTTCCGCGACGTCACCGACCGCCGGGAGCGCGAGCGGGAACTCGCCCGGACGAACGCGGTCCTCCGGGCGCTCGCGGACCACCTCGACGTCGGCGTGCTCGTCGAGAATGAACGCCGGGAGGTCGTCGCGGCGAACACGGCGCTGATCGACCTGCTCGGCCTGGAGGGTACCCCCGCGGAACTGGAAGGTCGGGACTGTGTCGCCGCCGCCGAGGAACTCAAAGACCTGTTCGCCGACCCCGAGGCGTTCGTCGACGGGGTCGACGCCCGGATCGCGGGCGAGGAGACGGTCGCCACCGACGACCTCCGCATGGCCGACGGGCGTCGCCTCGAACGGACCTACGTCGCCTACGACCTTCCGGAGGGCGAGGCGAACCTCTGGCTCTACCGCCAGGGCGCCGACTGACCCACCGACACTCGCCTGCGGTCGCACTCGCGCCGGACGTCGCCGAACTTACAGCGATGGTATTTTGGCCCCATCCCCCTTTGACACCGAGAACGACATCACATGACGCACATTCCTGACTCCCTTCGTACCCTGTTCAGCGGGACGGTCACCGAGCGGGACGGGCAGCCCGTCGTGGAGATTCCCGAGGGGGAACTGGAGGCCGACACGGTCGCACCCGGCGAAACGTACCGCATCGCCGTCCTGTCGCCGGTCGAGGACGACGAACCCGCCGGGGAGTCCGGGGCCCCTGCCGACGATGAAGCGACCCAAACCCGGTCGTCCGATGGCCGATCCGTCGGCGCCGAACCCCGCGGCCCCCCGGTCGACGAGGGGGAAGTCCGCGAGGTCACCATCGAGACCACCGGCGAACAGGGCGACGGCCTCGCGAAGGTCGACCGCGGGTACGTCGTGATCGTCCCCGAGGGTCGTCCCGGCGAGACCGTCACGGTCGAAATCGACACCGTCCGCCCCAACGTCGCCTTCGCCGAGGTCGTCGCGAACGACTAGTCTCGGTTTCGCCGGGACCCCCCGGGACGACCAGTCGATTGCCGTGACCGGGTGACTCCGGGCTGTCACCCGTCGGCGTGTCGCCGGGGGCCCGTTGAGCCACGGGGTTTCCAGAATCTGGAAATCGTCTCGGATCTTATGCACCCGGCGGGTGAAATGCCGGACGCGATGACAGCGTCCCCGACGCGCAGACGACTCCTCCAACGTACCGCACTCCTCGGCCTCGTCGGCACCGTCGGCTGTCTCGGCGACGACGTCGGTCGAGCCCGCGAGCCCACCGACGACGGAACGGCCACCCCCGAATCGACCCCCACGGAGACGGCGACCCCCGACGACGCGACGACGGATGCGACCAACTCGACGCCGGTTCCGTCGCTCGACGAGTGGCTCGCCGGAGCGAACGGCTACCGCGACGAGGTCCGGCGGGTCGCTCCGGGTTCCCAGCCGACCATCTCGGTCGGCCACCCTACTGACGACGGTATCGCCTTTGACCCGCCGGCCATCGAGGTCCCGCCTATGACGAAGGTGACCTGGGACTGGGCCGGCCACGGGGGACGGCACAACGTCGTCTCCCTCGACGGCACCTTCGACAGCGGACGAACCAACGCCCAGTCGGGAACCGCCTTCAGCTACGTGTTCGCCGACCCGGGCACCTACCCGTTCGTCTCCGAACCCCACCGCGACGAGGGGATGCGGGGGGCGGTCGTCGTCCGGGAACCGCCGAAGAGCGGCATCCCCGAGGTCGACGAGTGGGTCGTCGACAGCAGCAACTTCGACGGCACCGTCGCCGACGCGACCGGGCGCGACGCCACGACGGTCCGGGTCGGCGCCCCGGGGAATGGGGGTCACTTCGCCTTTGACCCACCCGCCGTACGGGTGTCGACCGGGACGACCGTCCGCTGGGAGTGGGCCGACCGTGGGGGCCCACACACGGTCGGCTTCCAGGACCTCGACGCCGGGACGGACGGGGTCAGGAACGGCGCCGACGCGTCGTTCGAGTACACCTTCGAGGCCGCTGGCGTCTACCGCTACGCCTGCGACCCCCACCGGGGCCTCGGAATGAAGGGCGCAGTGGTGGTCGAGTAGCGGGACGGCGGGACCGCGCGGTTTATCCGACCGCCGCGAGAACCGGCGCGCCGCTCGGTTCGTTCAGACGACGGCAAGTGGACCCAGGCGCCCGACGACGCACATCGACTCGGTGCTCACACGGATGCCACGCAGACCCCCCGGAGACCGACACACCCCGTTCGGCTGGTCGCGTCGGAGCCGTCGCTCCGCCGGGCGGAACGGTTCCATCGCCCGGAGGTCACGTCGCGGATGAGTGGTGCCGACGCCGGTGACGAGGCGATCGCCGCCGTCTGTGATGCGCTCGCCGATCCCGAGTGTCTGCGGATCCTCCGCGAACTGGACGACCCGCTGGCGGCCACCGAGGTCGCCGAGCGCTGTGACATCCCCCAGACGAGCGCCTACCGCAAACTGACGAAGCTTCACGACGTCGGCCTCGTCGAGGAGGGAACCGAGGTTCGGTCGTCCGGCAACCACCGGTCGACGTTCGTGCGCGACGCCACCGGCGTGTTCATCGGGTTGGACGACGCCGACTCCTTCGAGGTCGAATTGCTCGCCGAACGGGAGTCCCCGGACCGCCGCCTCGAACAGTTCTGGTCACGGATCAGCGAGGAACTATGACCGAGATATCGCTCATCGTCATCGCGTTCAAGACGATCACGCTCGCACTGGGGAGCCTCATCACCTACTTCGCCGCGAAGGCGGCCCGCCGGACCGGCGCGCGAGGATTGACGTACCTCGCCGTCGGATTCGGCGTCGTCACCTTCGGCTCCCTCATCGCGGGGGTCGCCGACCAGTTCCTGCTGGTCGGCGGGGATGGGGCTCTCGTCGTCGAGAACGCGCTGACGGCGGTCGGTTTCGCGATCGTCACGTACTCGCTGTACGTGACTCGCGACTCAGCCTGACCGGACACGTCGGTCTCGGGGGTCAGTCCGTCGGGCGGGCGCCCTCGAAGCGGTCGGCGGGCAGGCGGAGGTCGTCTAGATCCGGGAGGTGTTTGACGTTGAACACCACCCGCGCGTCGGCGGTGATCGGCGCGCCGATGCACGACAGTCGGATCCCTCGTTCTATCAGCTCCGGGGGGAGGACGTTGTCGATGGTCGACTCCATGCGCCCCTCGACGACGGCGACGGCGCAGTTCGCACACGCGCCGCCGCGGCAGGCGTAGGGCCACGCGAACCCCCTGTTCTCGGCCGCTTCGAGCAGCGTCTCCCGCGGCTCGACGACGAACCGGCCGTAGTCGGTCCCGTCCAGGCCGGCTCCGGCAGCCTTCTCGAAGAGGTCAGGATCCGTCAGCGACCAGCCGTAGTCCTCCAGGACCTCGTAGTTCAGATACTCGACCCGGTGGGTCGGTTCCTCGTCCGGGGTGGAGGCCTCGCTTTCGTCCGGGTCGGCGTCGAGGTCGACCGTCGGGGCCGAGGCGTCGGGGTTCTCCTGGAGCAGTTCGTACGCCTCGCGGACGGCCTGGAACGCCTCGGCCGACCCGCCCTGGTCCGGGTGGACCTCCTTGACCCGTCGTCGGTACGCGCGGGTGACCTCCTCCTCGTCCGCTCCCGGCTCGATCCCGAGCACGTCGAACGGGGACGACACGGGCCGGGGTAGGGATCGGAGGCATTTATCCCCGCCGTTGTGTCGTCGCTGTGCCGATGGTCCCCGGCCGATGACTCAGACGCCCGTTTGAGTCTTCCGAGTTCCTATACCACTCCGGTGCGTAGCTCCCGACGCCGTGGCAGTCCCCGTCCACCCCCGTCGGTCCGCCTCCCTCGCCGCCGCCGACCTCGGCCTCGGCGTTCTGCTGTACCTCCAGGTGTCCCCCGCCCTGGGGCTGTTGATCGCGCTCGCCGGGGTCGTGATCCTCTGTAGCCTGGGCTACGAACTCGCACACCGCGGCGACCGGCTCCCGCCGGGCGCCGACTACCTCCGGCGGTCGATCCGGTAGCCGTTCGGGGTTCCGTGGCGTCGCGCTCGTCGACGCCACGTTCCGCGGCGCGAGCGGTTCGCGTACGGCCTCGCCTCAGTCCAGGGTGACGACGACCTTGCCCTGGTGGGCACCGCTGTCGACGTAGCGGAAGGCATCGCGGGCGTCCGCGAAGTCGAAGGTCCGGTCGACGATCGGATGCATCTCGTTTGCGGCCATCGCGTCGGTCATGCGCTCGAACATAGCGACGCTCCCCACCCCGAAGACGCCCTCGACCTTCGCGGCCTTGCCCATGATCGGCGAGGGGTGGATCCGGCCGTCGGAGCCCGACAGGACGCCGATGAGATGGACGTGGCCGTTGAGGTCGACGGCCTCCAGCGACTGTTCGAGCGTTCCCGGACCGCCGACCTCGACGACGTGATCGACGCCGCCGACGCGCTCCTGGACCGCTTCGCCCCACTCGGGGGTCTCCTCGTAGTTGATCGTCTCGGCCGCGCCCAGTTCCCGGGCGCGCTCCAGTTTCTCGTCGCTGGACGAAGTGACGACGACGCTCGCGCCCTGCATCCGGGCGAACTGGAGGGCGAACGTCGACACCCCGCCGGTGCCGAGTGTGAGGACCGATTCGCCCGCGGTGAGGTCGCCGTCCTCGACGAGGGCGCGCCAGGCCGTGACGCCGGCGCAGGTGAGCGTCGCGCCCTCCTCGTAGGAGAGGTGTTCGGGAAGCTCCACGAGGGTCTCGGCGGGGAATGTGACGTACTCTGCGAGGGTCCCGTCCAACGTCCCCCCGGGGTTGAGACCGAGTTCTGCGTACGTGCCCTCGCCGTCTACCCACTCGGGCGCGAACGGCGTCGCCACCCGGGTTCCCTCCTCCAGGTCCCGGACGGCGTCGCCGACCTCGACGACCTCGCCTGCCCCGTCCGACAGCGGGACGACCGGAAGCTCCACCCGCGGGTACGTGAGTTCGGAGTTGGCCACCGCGAGGTCGCGGTAGTTGATCGAACAGGCGCGGACGCGAACGAGTGCCTCGTCAGGCGCCGGGGATGGTTTGTCGCGCTCGACTTCGACGACGCCGTCGTACTCCGGATCCGTCTCGGTGACTTCGTAAGCTCGCATCGACCGGACGAACGGGGGCCCGGCACTTCGCTCCACCGCTCGGCGAGGGTCTGTCCGGATTCTGTTAGCCTGCCGACTAGTCGGTCCGCCCGCCGGGCGCCAGTAAAGTCAACGAAAAGGAATAAGTAGCTTGACTCGACCGGTGACTATATGTGGTAAACAGTACCACTTTCTTCCGGCGTGTACTGCGAGTGCGACAGCGACGTGCGAACCCCGGTGGCGACGGTCCCCTGGCAGTACGACGTCTGTAACGAGTGTGGGCAGCCGATCGAAGGGACGAAAGAGTGAGTCCGGCTAGCGGTCGGGGTTGCTGACCCCACCGTCCGCCCCGGCCCCGCCTGGTCACGGGTCCTGCACCTCCGGACATGTAGTTTTATTATAATCCGATCCCAGTGCCAGCCTGGACTATGAAAGTAGAAGCCGCGATCGTCGACGAGCCCGGCATCGAGGGTCGCCACGAATCCCACGGAAACATACGGGTCGACGAGGTCGAACTCGACGACCCGAAGGTGAACGAGGTACAGGTCGACATGAAGAACGCCGGCGTCTGTCACAGCGACTGGCACGTCGCCTCGGGCGACCTGCCGATGGACCACTTCCCGATCACGCTCGGCCACGAGGGCTCCGGAGTCGTCTCCCAGGTTGGCGAGGGGGTCACGCACCTGGAGGAGGGCGACCACGTCACGCTCTCCTGGATCCCCTCCTGTGGACGCTGTGAGCCCTGCGCCAAGGGGAACCAGCACCTCTGCGTTCGCGGCCGCTTCATCGAGCGCGGCACACTGCTCGACGACACGTTCCGGCTGCACGACGGCGACACGGACGTCGGGCAGATCCTGCTCAACGGCTGCTTTGCGAGTTCTATCACCGTCCCCGCGGACTCGGTCGTGAAGGTCCAGAGGGACGTTCCCCACGAAATCTCCTGTCTCGTCGGCTGTTGCGTCGCCACGGGCTTCGGCGCCGCGCGCAACCGCGCGAACATCTCGCCGGGCGACACCGTCGTCCACTTCGGCTTCGGCGGCGTCGGCGCCAACGCCGTCCTCGGATCGGTCGCCCAGGGAGCGAGCCAGGTCGTCGTCGTCGACCCCCTGGACCAGCGACGCGAGTGGGCCGAGGAGTTCGGCGCGACCCACACCGTCGACCCGGAGGAGGAGGATCCCATGGCGTTCGTGGAGTCGCTCACCGACGGGACGATGGCTGACACGGCTATCTACACCGGCTCTCTGGGCGACGCCGAGTCCCTCGGCGAGGCCTACTCGACGGTCGGCAACCGCGGGGAGCTCATCTCGGTCGCCAGCAACACGCTCGAGGTCGACCACATCGACTTCCCGGTCGAGGCCGGCGGCGTCAACCAGTTCACCTTCGGCGAGCGCGAGGCCCGCGGCACGCTGTACGGCGGCTGGAGCCCCCGGCACGCCATCCCCACCCTGCTGGACATGTACGAGAAGGGCGACCTCCCGCTCGACGACCTCGTCACGGGCACCTACGCCATCGACGGCGTCAACGACGCCTTCGACGACATGCTCAAGGGCAACAACATCCGCGGCGTCCTCGAACTGTAGTCTGGAGACGACGACGGCCTCGGCCCGGCCGCGACGCGTCGACAACTCGAACCTTTTTGCGGTCCCCCCTCCCAGGTCGACCAACTGATGGGATATCGCAGCGCCCTGTTGCTCCGCTGGTCGCGGCGCGACAGGCTGGCCGTCGTGGTCGTCGCCACGGCGGTGGCCTTCCTCACGGGCGCGACGTTGCTCGGCGTCGCCGCCGGCGAGCAGACCCGCGACCTCGCCGTCGAGTACGCCGCCGACGGCGAGGTGGCACACTTCGACTCCCTGGAGGCGGCCCGGGCGGTCGCCGGTGACGAACACGCCGTGCTGCCGACGGCGACGGTGACCGTCGACGGGCGCGACCGGGTCGTCGTTGGCGTCCCCGATCCGCCGCCCTCGGTCGACGTCCTCGGGACGAGCCACGCGTTCCCGACCGCCGAGCCCGGCGTCCTCGAAAGCGCGAGCGGGCCCGCCGACACTGTCGTCGCGGGCGCCTCGGACAGCGGGGACGAGGTCGCGACCGCGACGCGATCCGGATCGACGCTGCTGCCGGACGACTGGTTCGTCACGGCGCCGGGGACGGTCGAACGCCTCGGCCCAGACGGCTCGCTGGTGGTCGCCACCGACGCCGCGTTGGCAGTCGGGTCGGAGTCTCCTACCGATGCGGCGTCCGGGGCCGCGTCGGAATCTCCCACCGACGCGCCGTCCGCAGCCACGTCCGAGTATCGGCCGGCGCTCCCGCAGGGGGCACCGGTGCTGTCGGCGCTGGCCTTCTTCCTCTTCGGCTCCCGACAGCTCGTCGACCTCCTCGCGCTGGCGACCGTCGCCGGCGGCGTGCTCGTGGCGGTGACGGTGTACAGCGTCACGCGGGTCACCGTCGAGGAGCGCCGCGAGGACCTCGCCACGGTCCGGGCCACCGGCGGCACGCCAGGACAGGTGTACGCCGTGTTCGCCGGGCGGGCAGCGCTTCTGACCGCCGCTGGCGTCGGGTTGGGGTACGCACTGGGCGTGATCCTCACCCGTCTGGTGGTGAACGCGGCCGTCTTCGTCGGCCTCCCGGTGTCGCTGTCGGTCGCACCCGCCGGCCCGGCCGCTGAACTGCTGGTGCCGGCGGCGCTGTCGGTGCTCCTCGTCGGAACGCTCGCGGGCGCGCTGGCGACCCGTCCCGCAGTGAGCGCGCCGCCGGCCGCCGTCCGTCGGCGGACGACGCCGTCGCCGCCGGCACGGACCCGTGCCGCCGACGGGGGCGAGGCGCCCGCCTCGGCTCCCCGGCGGATCGGCTCGACCGTCCGCCGCCTGCTCGCGGGCGGGTTCGGCGCGGCCGCCCCCACGACGACCGTCCTCGACCGGAACGTGATCGCGCCCGCCACGGCGACGCTGACGGTGTTCGTCGCCTTCGCCCTGCTGCTTTCTGCCGGCGGGACCGTCGTGGGCCCGCTCGCCTCGACGGACGCGAGCACGATCACCCAGCCCGGCGCGCCACACCCGATCGCGAGCACCGTCCCCGAGTCCTACGCCCCGGCGCTCCGCCAGCAGGGGATCGACGCGAGCCCCGAGATCCTCGCGTTCGAGGCCGTCGGCGGCGAGCCCTTCGTCGCCCGCGGGGTGAACTACTCGGCGTACGCCTCCCTGTCGGAGCCGACCGTGGTGCGCGGGCGGTCGCCGGGTGACCCCGACGAAGCGGTCGTCGGCGTCGACCTCGCGACGGCGCTCGGGGTCGATGTCGGGGACCGGGTCGCGCTTGGGGGGAGCACGGACCCGGCGGTCACGCGGGTCCGCGTCGTCGGCGTCTTCGCGGGCCGGGGGATGCAGGACGACCAGTTGCTCGTCTCGCTGCCGACCGCCCGCCACCTCACCGGCCGCGGCGAGCGGTCGGTCCACTTCGTCAGGGTGAGCGACCTCCCCGAAGCCTCGGCCGACGCCTCGGCGCTCGTCGTGCTGGACGCCGAGGCAACCTCGAACGAGAGTGCGACCCGCGTCCGCGTCGTCGCCCGCAACTACGGGCTGTCGGCGGCGACGCGGACGCTCGGGGTGTCCCTCGGTGACCGGACACGGTCGCTCGACCTCTCGGCGTCACCCGGCCGGCGCGCGGCCGGGACCGTCGTCTTCCCCCGCCCCCCCGACGGCACCTACCGGCTCCGGGCCGGGGATGTGGACCGCTCCGTGACGGTGGGCGCGGGCAGCGGGGTGCCGGGCGACGACAGCTCGCTCGCGCTCGTGGCCCCCGAGGAGGCCCCGACCGGGTCGCAGGCGCGGGTCCTGGTGACCGCCGGCGGGCGACCGGTCCGAAACGCGACCGTCCGGGTCGGCAACCGCACTCTGCGGACGGACGGCGACGGCGGCGTGCAGGTGTCCTTCGAGGCTGCCGGGCGCGTCGCGCTCCGCGCCGCCCACCCGGCGACGAACGGGACCGGCGAGGCCACGGTTGAGGTGCGCGAGACGGCCCGACGGAGCCTGCTCGTCGACCTCTCGGTCCGTCCCCGCCAGCCGACCGTCGTGACGCGGCCCGAGGCGGTCGTGACGGCGACGAACCCCTGGGCGACGAACGTGACCCGGACGCTGACGATCGGCGGCCCCGACACGACCGCGACCCGGGCGGTGTCGCTCGCTCCCGGGAAGCGGACGACCGTCGCGGTCGGCCTGTCCCGGCGCCCCGCGGGCACCTACGAGGTCACGGTGTCCCAGCCCGGCGCCCCCGGCGCGACGCACACGTACGACGTTCGCGGCGACGAGCGGCTGGCGGCCGCGCTGGCGAGCAGCGGACGCGGCGCCGCCGGCGGCGGCGTGACCCAGGCCGCCGAAGTCGTCTTCGGCAACCTCCAGGCGCTGGTCGCGGGGCTGATCGCCCTGACCGGCGCCATGACCGTCGGTGCGACGACGGCGTCGTTCGTCCGGTCGGTGCGGGCCAGCCGGCGGGAGATCGGGATCCGCCGCGCTGTGGGGGCGACCCCGGCGTCGATCGCCCGGCTCGTCCTCGGCGACGCGCTGAAACTCGGCGTCGCGAGCACGGTGGCGGCCGTCGCCCTCGCGATCGGCGTCGTGGGTGGGCTGCTCGCGCTCGGCCGCCTCCGGCTGTTCGGGGTCGCGCTCCGGCCGACGCTCGATCCCTGGCTGCTGGGCGGCGTGGCCGCCCTCGCGCTGGCGCTCGTGGTCGTGAGCGCGGGGCTCGCGACCGCGACGACGCTGTCCGCGTCGCCGGCGGCGCTGCTCGACGGTCCCGACCGGGGTGGTGACCGCCGATGACGGACGGAAATCCGGCGGCGGAACGAAGCGAATCGACGATCGCGACGGCCGACGACGAGTCGCAGTCGGCGACGGGCGTCTCCGGGTCGACCCGCCTGTTCGGCCGGTGGACGCCCTGGCGGTGCGGGTTCGCACTGCTCACCGTGCTCGCCCTTGCGGCGGCGCTCCGGTTTGTCCCCCTGTACTGGAGCCCCCACCCGGCGACGCTCGACGGGTTCGGGTACGCCTGGTACGCGACCGAGGCGCTGTCGACCGGCGCCTACCCGCTGTCGGCGTTCCGGGTCGACAGCTTCGTCTTCTCGGGGTTGCTCGCGGCGCTCGGTGGCGTCCTCGGCGTTTCGCCCCTCGGGCTCACACAGCCGGTGGCGTCGCTGGTCGGCACCGCCGGTCTCCTCGCGGCGGTCGTGGTGGCCCGGCGCGTCCTCGCGGATTACGGCTGGCCGCGTCGACGGCGGGCGCTTGCGGTCCTGCTCGCCGGGGCCCTGCTGGCCGTCGACGGGATCTACCTCCGCCGGACGATGGTCGCAGACGAGGAGGTGCTCGCGTACGTGCTCCTCCCCCTGCTGGTGCTTGCGCTGCACCGGTGGCTCGCCGGGGGCGGTCGGCGGTGGCTCGCGCTCGCGCTCGTCCCGCTGGTCGCGTTCCCGGTGTTACACGTGCTGTCGACGCTCGTCGCCGGACTGTCGGTGCTGGCGTTGCTCGTCGCCCACGCCGCCCGGCGACCGACCCGGCGGACGCTGCTGTTCGGCGGGGGACTGGTCGCGGCCTTCTGGCTGTACGTGGGGATCTACTACTCGCTCGCCCAATCGTCGCCGCTGCTGGTGCCGTACGTCGATCGGGTGACGGCCTACCCCGGCGTGTTCCTCGCCTGGGTGATCGTGCTGGCGCTCGGTGCCGCCTGGTTCCAGGTGGCGTCGTCGCGGGCGCGGACACTTTCGATCCTGGGACCGCTCGCGACGTTTTACGCCGTCGCGGTCGCCAACGCGGTCGTGGCGGTGTTCCCGTCGACCGCGAAGACCCCGACGGCCCTGCTGGCGCCGATCCTCGCGCTGACGCTGCTGGCCGCGTTCGCGGGGATCGGCGCCGGAACGCTGTCGACCCGCCGGCCGGCCGGCGCGATGGTCGTCGCGCTGTTGCTCGGTCCCCTCGCTATCGTCGGCTTCTCGCTGACCGCGTCGCTGACGCCGGAGTACTTCGGCACGGTCACGCGTGCACAGACGTTTCTCCACCCGCCGGCCGCCATCGTGGCGGGCGTCGCCCTGGCGCGTCTCGCCGCGGGCGGGACCGACCGGAGTTCGTCCGTAGCCGGTCGCCCGTCGATCGTGGCCGACCGGGCCGCGGCCGCAGTGCGGTCACGCCGCCCCGCGGCGGGGACCCTCCTGCGGGGTGCGCTGGTCGTCGTCGTGGTGCTCGCGACCGTCGGCAGCCTCCCGCTGGCCTACCTCACCCTCGACACCGCCTCGTATCCGAGCACCACCCTCGACTCTGAACACCGGGCGGTCGGGTTCCTCGCCGACCACTGGGCCGGCCCGTGGGCGACCGATCACTCGTTGTCACGCGTCGCCGTACTCTGGTTCCGCGACGACCCGAGCGTCAGTGCCGCGGCGCGCTGGCTTCGCGGTGGCGACCCGCCGGGCTGTCCGACACTCTCCCAGCGCTCCTGGACGACGACCGGCGCCCACCTGTTCCCCGGCGGGCCGGGGACGGTTTCGCCGGCCGCCTACGACCGCTGGACGACGAGGGGTGCAGTGATCTACGCGAACACTGGCCGGGATCCGGTCACTATCGTCCGGCCGGGGCCGTCGGAGTCGGGTTGTTGATCCCGGCTCGTCGGCGTCGGCTCCGGCGTCGACGCGGGTGGCCGAGTGCATCGGGCGGCAAACAGCGACATCGTTAGGTGCTGGGGGTGGGAAGGGGGGCTCAAGATGGCTGACCCCGTGTTGCGAGCCGAGGACCTCGTCGTCGAACGCGCTGGTCAGCATATCCTCGACGGGGTCTCGATGTCGGTAGCGCCCGACGCGACGACGCTCGTCCAGGGGCCGAGCGGCGCGGGCAAGACGACGCTGTTCAACGTGCTCGGCCTGCTCGACGTGCCGACGGCCGGTTCCCTCTACGTCGACGGCGAGGACGCGAGCACGCTGTCGGAACGCAAGCGGGCCCGGATCAGGCGGGACACGATCGGGTTCGTCTTCCAGAACTTCCAGCTCATCCCGGACCTGACCGCCCGTGAGAACGCCGCACTGCCCCAGGAACACGCTGGCGACCGCGACGACGCGTGGCTCGACAGCCTGTTCGATTCGCTGGACATCAGTGACCTCGCCGGACAGTATCCCTCGACGCTGTCCGGCGGGGAGAAACAGCGGGTCGCCATCGCGCGGGCGCTGGCGAACCGCCCCGCGGTGGTGCTGGCCGACGAACCGACCGGACAGCTCGATCCGGACACCGCAGACGCCGTGCTCGATCTGCTCTTTGACACGCGCGAGCAGGCCGGCACCGCCCTGGTGGTGATCAGCCACGACCGTCGGCTCACCGACCGGTTCCCCGAACGGTTGACCCTCCAGGACGGGCGTCTGACGGCGTCGAACTGAGATGTCGGCCCCCGATCCCGCAGACGACGACCCTGGTCGCTCCCGGGCTGACGGGGACGAGGGGCAACCGCGGGCTGAGGGGCGTCGCCGGCGAACCTACGGGCGGCTCCTGGTTCTGGGCTGGTCGCGCCGGGAGTGGCTCTCGGTGGTCGTCGTCGCGGTCACGGCCGCGTTTCTCGTCGGCACGACGCTGTTGCTCGTGTCCCTCGGCGGATACACCGCCACGCTCGAATCCGACCTCGCGGGTACGGCGACCGTCCAGGCCGCGGGCGTCGAGGGGGCACATGCGACCGCGGACGGCGACGACGTCGTCGTCCCCTACGCCGTGGTGGCAATCGAGGGGAGCCACGATCCGCGGCGGGACGCGCTCATGGTCGGCATCCCGCCCGACGCGCCGGCGGTCCTCGACGGGGCGTCGGTCGCCTGGCGGCAGGCCAGGCTCCCCCAGCCGGGGTCGAACGTCACCGGGCCGGTCGCCACGGCTCGCGAGCGGACGATCAGGGGCGAGGGCTGGACCGTCGACGTCACGATCCAGCCCCATCCCGGGGGCGACTCGCTGTTTCCCGAGTGGTGGTACGTAGCCAACGCCTCGACGGTCGAACGGGTCGGGGCAACCGGCGCGTTCGTCCTCGATCCCGACGCCCTGGACGGCGGCCTCGAACGCGGCAGCCCGCTGATCGGGGCGCTCCCGTTTCTCGTCGCTGGCGTGTCGGAACTGCTGCGGACGCTGTCGCTCGCCGTGCTCGCCGGGGCGCTGGTGATCGCGGTGCTCGTCTTTAGCGTCTCCCGGATGGCCATCCGGGACCGACGGCGGACCATCGCCGTCGCGCGTGCTACTGGCGCCCCGCCCCGACGGCTCCTCCTGTATCTCACCGGCCGGGGTGCCCTGTTGACCGTCGTCGGCGTCGCGCTCGGCGTGGTGCTGGGTGCGGCCACGACGCTCGGGGTCGTCCGCGTCGCCGACCTCCTCGGGGTCCCGGTCTCGCTCGCGCCGTCGCTGAGTCCCGAGGTCGTCCGCACCGTCGGACCGCTCCTCGGCGCGCTGGTGCTCTCGGGGACGCTCGCGGCCGCGGCGGCCGCCAGACCGAGCGTCACCCGTCCTCCCGGGCGCCTCGGGGCCCGGAGCGAACGACGCGGAGGCCCGGGGGCGACCCCCCGGACCGGGTGGTTCCAGGGGCGAATCGGGGCGATCCGGGCCGCGGCCACCCCGACGATCCTGGGACGGGAGACCCTGGTGCCGACGACGGTGGCCCTGACCGTATTCGTGCTCGTCGTGCTGTTGCTCGGTGCCTTCGTCGGCTCCTTCGCCCCCCTGGCGACGACCGATGGCGGGACCGTCATCGAGTCGGGGGCGGCACACCCTCTGAACAGCCGCATCTCCGTCGAGTACGCGTCGCTGCTCCGCGAGCAGGGCGTCGAGGCGAGCCCCGAGGTGCTGTACGCACAGGTCCACGACGGCCAGCCCTTCCTGGCCCGGGGCGCGAACTACTCGACGCTCGCCGCCGTCACGGACGTCCGCCTCGTGTCGGGGCGACCGCCACGCGCGCCGGACGAGGCGGTCGTCGGTGCCAGCCTCGCGCGCACGCTCGACCTGGAGCGCGGGGACGCCGTCACGCTCGGCGGGAGCGTCTCCCCGGGCGTCAGGCGAGTCACGATCGTCGGCGTCTACGAGGGCCCCCACGTCTTCGACGACCAGTTGGTCCTGCCGCTCCGGACCGTCGCCGGGCTGGCGTCCGGGGGCGAGGGAACCGTCCACATGATCCGGACGGAGGGGGTGGGGCGGGACCGGTGGCGAAACCTCACGGGCGGCGGTTCGCCCGTCCTCGTCACCGGCCTCTCGGCGCCCGGGCGCGTGACCGCCGTCGAGCGGTACAACGCCACCGTGGGGGTCAGGAACCTCAACGACACCCCCGAGACGACGACCGTCTCGCTGACCGTGGCGAACCGGACGCTCGACCGACGGGTCGAACTGGGGCCCGGTTCCAGTCGCCAGGTACGCTTCCGGCTCGGTCCGTCGCAACCGGGCACCGTCGACCTCGCGACGGGGTCACACGAGGTGACCGTCTCGGTCGTCTCACCGCGGACCTTCGTCATTCCGACGGAACTGCCCGACCGCGCCCCACCCGGTGCGACCCTGCAGATCGTCGCGGTCACCGCAAACGGGACGCCCGTCTCCGGCGCAACCGTCACCGTCGGGGAATTCTCGGCACCCACGAACGATCGCGGCGTGGCCGGTGTCCCCCTTCCGGAGGATCCCGGCAGCTACCGCGTCCGCGTCAGCAAGCCCGGGTACGAGCCCGACACGACGTCGATCGAGGTGACCACGGACGCGACCCGCCGTCTGGGGGGTCGGCTCTCGGTCTCGCCGGGGGTCGGCGGCGTGTTCACCCGCCCGGAGGCGACGGTCGTCGTCGCGAACCCCTGGGGGCGACCCCTCGACCGGAACATAACGCTCGTGACGCCCGGGGGCACAGAGACGCGGCGCGTGGAACTGCCCCCCGGGAACGTGACCCGGCTCCAACGGGGGGCCGACGAGATGGGGTTCCCCGCGCGGCTCCCGCCCGACGAGTACACCCTGCGGCTGCTCGCAGACGGCCGCGAGCTATCGACGGCCACCTACCGCGTGGAGGGCGACCCCGAATCGTTCCGTGCGGTCGCGGGCGCCGGGACCTACGCGCGCGGGACCGGCATCAGCCGCGCTATCGAGGGCGTCTTCGGCAACGTCCAGGTCCTCTTTGCGACGATGTTCCTGCTCGCCGCGCTGAGCACCGTGGGCGCGACGACCGCGACGTTCGCCCGGGCGGTCCAGACCCGTCGCTCGACGATCGGCATCTATCGCGCCACGGGCGCGAGCCGTCGGCGGGGG
>Ga0207720_100139_pt1 | contig 69700 bp, 69 predicted proteins | sample A23P2SouthBayCA_2_FD_187751 | JGI IMG/M metagenome (GOLD analysis project Ga0207720, IMG submission 187751) | Aerobic enrichment media microbial communities from Eden Landing Ponds, California, USA - A23 E3 (2) (SPAdes) | ecosystem: Environmental > Aquatic > Marine > Unclassified | place... | reverse complement strand
GAGGGCTGCCTGTCGGGACGATTGTTCGGTGATAATCTCGAGCGTGACGGTTTCGATCGGTGGGGTCGCGGGGACCGTCTCGTCGCCTGCAAACCAGTGGTCGTCGAACCGGCGCAGTCGCCAGTGGGCTCCGGACTCGTGTTCGACGAACCGATACGGGCCGGTCCCGATCGGTTTCGTTTGGAGATCGTGGTCGTCTTCTCCTTCGCCGTCGATCGCGGCCAGCGGGACGATCGAGACGTTGAACAGTGCTGTCTCGAACGGGCCGTACTCCCGCCAGCAGCTGATCTCGATCGTGTGGTCGTCGATGACCGTACTGTTCTCGTACCAGTCGTAGACGTCGCTCTCCCGTGTCGTTCCCTCGTAGCGCTCGAGCGAGCGCTTGACGTGGGTGGCGGTAAGCGTTTCGCCGTTGTGAAACTGGACGCCCTCGCGGAGAGAGAAGCGATACGTCGTCGCGTCGAGTTGCTCCCAGTCGGTCGCGAGCATCGGCTGGACCTCGCCGTCGAAGTCGATGCCGACGAGTTGCTCGTAGACGAGCGCCGTCGCCTGACTCGAGACGACTCCGTTTATTTCGACGGGATCGGAGTTCATGACGTCGCTGCCGAGGTCGCCGACGAACTCGGTTTCGTTCTCGAGTTCGGTGTAGACACCGGCCCAGGGGGCGTACACCGCGTAGTATGATCCCGGTTGCAGCGGGTACGTCTGCCAGTCGTTGACGACATCGCCATCCCAGACGTGCGTGGCCTCGCGAAACCGGACGAACGATGCCGGCGAGTCCGCGACCAGTTCGTTTTGCAGGGTCCGATACGTCTCGACACGTTCGTCGGAGTCGGTCTCGGTGAGCCCAGCGTCGATGTACTCGTCGACGGTTTCGTTTTCGTAGTGGCCGACGTTGAGTCCGTTTGGCGTCCGGTTCTCCGAGTGAAAAAGCATGGTGACGTAGTTGCTGGGATCCCAGCCGCCGGTCCAGCTTGAAACGAAGATGGCGTTTTCTTCCGTGTCTGCCGCAGCAAGCATCGACTCGACGTGCGAGCCGAAATCCCGCGATTCGATTTCGACATCGAAAAAGCCGGTTTCATCGAGTTCGCTCTGGAGGAGTTGTGCGAACCGGTTTCGCTCTTCGTCCTGCGTGATGGCGATCGTCGTTTCGAACGGCGGCTCGATGTCCGCTGCCGCGAACCCCTCCTCGATCAGTTCCGCGGCCGGACCGTCAGTCGTGGCGCTGTCGAAGCTGAGACACCCCGCCAGTCCTGCACCCCCAAGGGTCCCCGCACGCGTCAGAAATGAACGCCGTCGCAGCCGACTGCGTTCACCCGGGCCGACACTATTCCTCACCATGTTCGTGAGATTCAAATCCTGCTACTATATTCCTTGTGCTGGGCCGACATGGGCCGAGTCGGCCGCTGACGGCGAGTCCAGACGCTATCGGCCTCTCGGCCGGTCGACCCACACGTTTTACAGCCACCAATCAAAGTTCTCGTCTGCGTGCGGTCCAGCAGCGACTGCTGGATCCGGCGTTGACGCTCGCTTACTGATCGCCTTCCTCGTCGACGATGACGACCTCGCCATCGACCACGTCGACGTTGATCAGCGTCTTGACGTCGTAGCCGGCGTCGTCGACCTTGTTCTCGCCCCCGACTTTCTTGATCACGGCGACCGTGTCGATGACCTCCGCACCGATATCGTCCAGTGCAGTGAGCACCGCTGCGAGCGTCCCGCCCGTCGAGAGCACGTCGTCGATGACGAGCACGCGCTCGCCCTCGCGGACGTCGTTGATGTACATCTCGTTCTCCGAGTAGCCGGTCTGCTGAGAGATCGCGACCTCGTCCTCGAGCCCGTACTTGCGCTTTCGGATCACGGTCAGCGGGATGTCGGTCATCAGCGAGACAGCCGTCGAGATGTGAATGCCCATCGCTGCAGGCGTGACGATCCGATCGACGTTCTCGAGTTCGGCCTTGCGGATGATTCGAATGACGATCTCGCGCAACAGACCCGGCTCGAGTTTTGGGAGGCCGTCGCTGATCGGGTGGACGAAGTAGTGATAGCCGTTTTTCTCGATGATCGGCGCGTCGAGGAGGGACTGCTTGAGTTGATCCATGTCGTCGGTCGGGCGGTCGGAGAGTAAAAGTTGACGATCCGGCCGGGTGAGCCGCCAAGCGGCGGGATGTGTTTGCTGCCCACACGATCGCGAGTCCGGGCTGGCCGGGATGTTCACCGCCAGCCGTCAGTCGTCACTCGCTGTAGCTGAGTTCCGGCGGCTGGTCGCCGTGTCCGAGACGCATGTTTCGCTCGTAGTAGATGTGTGCAACCGCTGTGAGCGTGAACATGCCTGCGATGACGGATAGCCAGGTCAGATCCGAGAACTGGCTCAGCGGATAGATCTCCAGCCAGAGCGACGCGGCCAGTGCACAACTGACCGCCCCCATGGAAAGATACAGCTCCCGCCATGCGAACTCTCTGCCGGGGACGATCTCGAGATAGACGCTGATGTCTCGGGTTCGGTCGGTCGACTCGATGAGACCCCGATCGGAGTCAAAGCGGAGAATGCCGCTCGAGTCCATCTTCGGGAGATGGGTCTGCTGGAGCGTCGTATAGACCCGCTTTCGCTGCTCGGGTGTGACTCCCTCGAGTGTCGTGTCGTACTCCCAGGCGGCGACCTGCTGGGCGAGATCGCCGAGTTCGACCGGCCGGTCGTCCTGTTTGAGATACTGCACGACGTAGCGCCGTCGCTGGTTCCGAAGGACTTCGAAGATCTCGCCTTTCGAAAGCGGTTCGTCGGTTACGTCGTGTTCGTCACTGTCGGCCGTCGAAGCGTCCTCAGTCTGTAGCTGTTGTGCCACCTCAGTCACCTCCCAGTGCCGGACCGACACGGCCTTGCACTCCCCTTTGATCAGATCGAATACTCATTAGTTCGAACGAATGAATTCTATCCATATAATTGTCTTGACGGGCTTGTCGAAAGCGGTGGTGTCACAAGGTAACGGCCCAGCCACACGGCGAGTTACATTTGTTGCTCAATAGACATAACTTCCTTTCCGACCTTAGCTGGCCGTCGACCCGACGCCAAGCATCGCCGCGATCGAGTCGGCGATCTCGCCACCTAATCCAGCTTTCGTCCCCTCGTATCGAGCGGCGTCGTCCGCGTGGACCAACAGGGCACACGTCGTCTCCGATCCCATCACGCTCGCGTCGTTGGCGACGACAAAGGCGAGGCCGGCCCGCTCTAAGGTCTGTCTGGCCTGTTCGATCATCGCTCCCTCGTCGCCGGAGGTCTCGGTTTTGAAGCCGACGATCGGCAGATCCGGATAGTCGGCGCGAATCTCGTCGATGAGTTTCGGCGTCGGCTCGAGCTCGAGGGTCAGCTCCTGTCCTGAACGCAACTTCTCGTCGCTTGCCTCGACGGTGTAGTCGCTGATCGCCGCGACCGAAACGAGCGTGTCGGCATCCGCGCAGGCCTCGCGGGTGGCCGTGAGCATCTCCGCGGCGCTTTCGACCTGCTGGACTGTGGCGTAGGGCACGTCGGGGCCGTCATGGACGAGCGTCACGTCCGCGCCGCGGACGTAGCAGGCCTGTGCCACTGCGCGGCCCATCTTCCCCGACGAGCGGTTCGTGATGACGCGGACGGGATCGATCGCCTCGCTGGTCGCCCCGCTGGTCACGACGACGTGCTCGCCCGTGAGCGGCCGGTCGCCGGCCGCGCGAGCTACATCGGAGACGATCGCCTCCTCGCTGGCGATCTTGGCTTTCCCTTCCTCGATGCGCGGGTCGACAAAGTCGACGCCCCACTCGGCGACGGTGTCGATCGCCTCGAGCACGCCGGGGTGGTCGTACATCGGTTCGTGCATCGCGGGGGCGATCACGACCGGCGTGTCGGCACCGAGTGCGGTCGTGGCACACGTCGTCACGGGCGTATCGTCGACGGCACCGGCGATCTTGCCGACGGTGTTGGCTGTCGCCGGCGCGATGAGCAAGACGTCGGCCCAGCCGTCGTACCCACAGAGGTCGACGTGTTCGACGCTGCCCGTGATCTCCGTGACCACGTCGTTGTCGGTGGCGAACTCGACCGCCCAGGGGTGGATGATCCCCTGTGCACTGCCGGTCATCACCCCGCGAACTGTGGCACCCTGGCGTCGCAACTCGTGGGCCAGTTCGACCGTCTTGACGGCCGCGATCGACCCCGTCACCCCGAGCGCGACGTTGACTCCCTCGAGCATTCGGCTGCTAGTCTCTCTCGGGGTGTGTTAAGGGTAGCGAGGCGTCGCCGACTGCGTCGGTACCTGTTCTACTCCTCGGTCACGAGATCGACCCGATCGGCGAGCCACTCGAGGGCTGCGTCGACGGTTGCAGGATCAGTGCCGGTCACCTTCAGCCGATTCTGCCGCTCCGTCGCCGGATAACTACCGATCGTCACATCGAACTGGTCGCGAACGCCGTCGATGGCCTCGGCCATCGTCCCTTCCGGCTGGGGCGTGTACGCGACCCGTGAGATCGTCTCGCCATCGAACTCCGCGGCGACCTGCTCGAACAACGCCTGCATCTCGGCGGGCACGCCCGGGAACGCGTAGACCGTCTCGAGCACGCAGCCGGGGCAGAGTCCTTCCGGATTGACCAGGGGTCGGCTCCCGGCGGGCAGCGCTGCCCACGCGTCGACGTCGAAGTCGAGTTCCGCGGCCGTGACCGTCTCGGGCTCGAGGTCTCGGTAGTTCGCGACGGTCTCGATGACGTCCTGTCGGACGGCCTCGTCGACGACCAGTTCGCGGTCGAACGCGTCCGCAAGCGCGTCGGCAGTGACGTCGTCGTGGGTGCCGCCGAGGCCACCAGTCACGATCACGGCGTCGACGTCGGTCGTCCACTCCCGAATCGTCGCCGCGATGCGGTCGCGATCGTCTGGGAGTGTCAAGATTCGGTCGACGGTCACGCCGCTGTCGGTTAGCCGGGCCGCGAGCCACTGCGCGTTCGTGTTCGCGATATCCCCGGCGAGTACTTCGTCACCGACGGTGAGGATGGCGACCTCCATCGACCGAGTCGACGCACGCGTCGGGCAAAAGGATACGGTCGCGTCGCGTAGCTAACTCAGTCCTGTTCGACGCTCGGGTGCATCGTCGGCACCTCGTCTAACGGTTCCGCGAAGGCCTCGAGCAGACGCGTTCGCGCCTGTTCGTCACGTGCGCGTCGCTCCGCGTCGTCGATCTCCTCACAACCCGGTGGCACCTCGCGACCGCGACCAGTGAAATAGCCCGCGGGGACGACCCAGTCGTGATAGAAGTTCGCATTCGAGTCGTGGATCACGGCGAGCCCGACTTTCGCGCCGTGGCCGGCCGCGACGATCGCCTGATGTGGTTCGTCCGCGAGTCGGCCCGCGGCGTAGACGCCGTCGACGGCCGTCCGACCGGCGTCGTCGGTGTCGACGAAATGTTTGCTCCCGCGCTGGATGCGGCCGACGTCTAACGGGACGAGATACTCGCTGTCAGACCACGAAGCCGCGATCACACGGCGGGTCTCGATCGGCTCGCCGCCCTCGATCTCGAGGGCGAAGCCTGCCTCGAGATCGTCCTCATCGATCGGTTCGGCACGCGTCACACGCCCGAGTTCGAACTCTACACCTGCGTTTCGGGCCTGCTCGCGGGTGAGTTGCAGATATCGGCGGGCATCAACGCCGTCCGGGAAGCCGGGGTAGTTCTCGAGGCTGGCGTTGCGTGCGAGGATCGATTCGCCCCCGTCGTCGCCGGACTGCGTCCGGCTGCTCGAGGGACTTGGTCCCTCGCTGATGACGAGGGTATCGAGTCCTGCGCGAGCGGTGAAGATCGACGCGGCGAGGCCGGCAGTGCCGCCGCCGACGATACAGACGTCTCGCATGGCCATCGGTTGGCAACGACACGTATAGAAGGGTTTTCATCGAGGGCCGCCGGCACAGCGGCGTCTCGAGGTCGATGGACGTCGCATCGGACCCACCCGCCGTAACGAGACACTGCGTGTCGGACCGGCCACTGTTTCGCGCCGTTTCGCGTCGAATGCGACGCATAACTTTGGGTAGTGGTATCGAGCCGCAGGCCATGCTCGGCGTCGCTGCGTTCGTCCTCATCCTCGCGGTCGGACCGTTCCTCGGGCTTCGAGCGTACGCTCGGCGCGTCGAGGCGATGAACTCCCCGATCGAAGACCGCCTGCACCGTCTCAATCGCGTCCAGCAGGCAGCCGGGTTCGGACTGCCGGCCCTTGCACTGCTTGGCGTGTACGCGTTCGGGCTGCTGGAGCGAGCGGCGGCCCCCGTCGAGACGGCAGGACCGGACCTGTTCGGCGTCGCCGTCCTCGAGTTCGCAGTCCACGTCCTGCTTACGTTTGCCATCGTCGCTGTCCCGCTGGTCTCGATGGCACTCGGCACGTATCCCACGGTCCGCACACTCCGAGAGACGATCTCATCGGCGTGGCGACGTGTCAGGCGGGTGCTCACTGTGTTGACGATCGCCATCGCCATTGCGGTGGTCGGGATCGGCGGGTTCCTCGCACTTGGCTCGGCCGTCAGCGTGTCGCGGTTCGCCCTCGTCGTCACGCTCGGCATACTCGTCGTCGCCGGCTTCGGCCTCTCGCCGTATCTGCTCGTCCTCACCCGGGAGTACGTCCCGCTGGAAGGCCAGCGCCGCGAGCGCGTCGAGCGCCTCTGTGCAAACGCGAGCTACAGTCCCCAGGGGATCTCCCTACTCGAGGGCGAGTCGACCAAGACCGCGAACGCGCTCGTCGCGGGTTCGCTTCCCGGACGGCAATACGTCTTCCTGACCGATCACCTGCTCGCGGCGTGTGACGACGATGAGCTGCAAGCGATCCTCGCTCACGAGTTCGGCCACGTTGCGGGCCGTCACCTGTGGCAACGTGGGGCGCTTACTGGTGCCGTCATCGGCGTCTGGGCGCTCATCGCTCCGCAGTTCGGGAGCGGCTGGTTCGGGTCGACGTTCAGCGTTGTCGGCTTGCTCATGGGACTGTACGTCCTGTATCGCGTCGTCTTGCTTGGCGCACTCGCGCGCTGGCAGGAGTTTCAGGCGGACGCCTACGCGGCTCGGATGGTCGGCCGCGAGGCGACGATTGCCGCCCTCGAGACGCTGGCCGACGCAAACGACGTTCGACTCGAGGCGGGATTCCTCTACAGTCTCGCGACCCATCATCCGCCGATCGCAGACCGCATCGCTGCGCTCCGCGACGGCGTCGATGGAGACCGGTCACGAACGGCCTCGAGCGACTAAGACTCTCGTCTGACAGTATGTGTGGCCCCCGAGTGGTCCTATAGAAATCCTTACGTTTGAACGTCTCCTACCATGGGTGTGGACAGGATTCTCCTCAGCACGCTCGCCCACCGATCACCCGAGGAGGTGTTTCCGCACGTGCGCTCGTTCGCCGACTATCCGCGATATACGGACCATCTGAAGGAGGTCCGGATCAACGGCGACGGGGACGTCGGGTCGGTCTACGACCTCACGCTGACGTGGTGGAAGCTCAGCTACACCGCCCGCTCGAAGGTGATCGACATCACCCCGCCGCACTCGCTCGAGTGGCGGCTGGTCAACGACATCGACGCCCGCGGCGAGTGGCGCGTCGAACCGGAGCCGGAGTCGGCACCGGCGGACGCCCCGACGGCGAGTCGGATCTACTTCGATGCCATCTACAACCCTTACTCGGCGAATACGAACGCGATCGCGCTGCCGCGGTTCGTCTCGCTGGACTGGGTCGTCGACAAGGTCGAGCCCAAACTGCTCGCGGAGGCGGAAACCGTCGTCGAGCGACTAGTCGCCGACATCGAGGGCCAGCGTCGTGACGTCGAGTTGACAGTCCACGAGATGCCCTGATCCTCCGTCGGTGACTGCTTGCCGACGGCTCGCCCGGCCGGTCGGTTCACGAGTCGAGTGCAGGGCCAACCGACTTACTGGCGGGACCCGATAGCGAGACCATGAGCCGGAGCCACGCCGTTTCGCGTCCGCGATCGTCGCGGGTGAGCCGCCGGTGCGCGTGATCGTCGTCGGTGCAGGACAGGTCGGGTCGAACATCGCCGCTAGCCTCGAGCACGACCACCACGTCGTCGTCATCGACACGGACCCGAGCCGGATCGAGGCGATCACGTACTCCCACGACGTGTTGACCGTCCGGGGCGACGGCACCGCCATCGAGACGCTCGAGGAAGCCGGCATCGAGAACGCGGATCTGGTCATCGCAAGCACCGATATCGACGAGACGAACATCGTCATCTGCGGGGCGGCGAAGGCCGTCAGCGATCCGTTCACGATCGCTCGCGTCAAGCAGACGGGCCTGTTGCGGACCTGGGAGCGATCCGAAGGGGCGTTCGGCGTCGATTTCATGGTCGGGACGAACCTCCAGACCGCCCAATCGATCGTCCGGATCGCCGGCCTGCCCGGCGCACACGACGCTGAGACGTTCGCCGACGGGGTCGTTCAGATGGCCGAGTTCGAGGTACTGGCCGACAGTCCGCTCGCTGGCGAGACGGTGTCCGACGCCGACCGCTACGAATCGCTGACGTTCGCCGCACTCTTGCGTGGCGACGACATCATCATTCCGGCCGGTGAGACGGTTATCAGGGCCGACGATGCCATCGTCGTCATTGGCTCCGTGGAGAGTGTCCGTTCGTTTGCCGATTTCGTGACGCCACCCCCCTCGCTCGAGGACGTCCGCGAGATCGTCATCGTCGGCGGTGGCGAAATCGCCGCACAGACGGCCAGACTCTTCGAAGCCGAGGGAATCGACACGCGACTCATCGAGCAGGATCCCGCGCGGGCGCGAGAACTGGCAGAGACCCTGCCGGAGACACTGGTCTTGCAAAGCGACGCGACCGACATCGACTTTCTCGTCCGTGAACACGTTGACGAGTCCGACCTCGTCGTCGCCACCCTCGACAGCGACGAAAAGAACCTGCTGGTCTCGCTGCTCGCAAAGCGGGTCGGCGTCGAGCGAACCATCGGCGTCGTCGATGCCGGCGAGTACGTCGACCTCTTCGAGACGGTCGGGCTCGACGTCGGCGTCAACCCCCGGCTCGTCACTGCCGAGGAGATCACCCGCTTTACCCGTGCCCGACGAACCGAAAACGTCGCGATGCTCGAGTCAGACCGTGCTGAAGTCCTCGAGGTCGAGGTCGGTTCGGACAGCGTGCTCTTCGAGACACCGATCGAGGAGGCGATGGCTGCCCTTCCGGATGGAATCGTCATCGGGGCGATCACCCGCGATGGGGAGCTGATTACGCCACGTGGGGAGACCATCATCGAGGGCGACGATCACGTGGTGGTCTTCGCCGATACGAGAGTAGTCGACGAAGCGACCGCCGCGCTATAGGTCGGCGTCGGCGACCCGCTCGCCGACGGCGAGGCCGTTTCGGAGCGCGGCGTGGATACGTCCCTCGCCGGCGACCCAGTCACCGAGACAGTACAGGCCCGCGCGCTCGGCGCGCGCGAGTTGCTCGCGGGGAACCTCCCCCTCCGGGAGCGCATACCGCCAGCCCTGGTGGTCCGTCCAGTCCGGGTCGCGCAGGCGCTCGTCGCCGACGAGGTCGGCGGTTAGCGCCGCGAGTTCCGCCAGCGTCTCGGCCGGTGGCTCGTCGTAGTGGTCGACCGACCACTCGTGGGTTGCCTGAACGATCAGCAGCGACTCGCCGTCGGGAACGTGGCCGGGTTTGCATTCCTCGCGGCCGACCCAGCCCACCGCGTGGGCCTTGTCCGAATTCACGAGCGCGTAGTATGGTCGCTCGAGTTCGAACGGGTAGTGGAAGATCCCGGTCCAGACTGTCCGGTAGGGGACGGTGTCGACGGCCGACAGGAGGGCATCGCGGGTGTCGCCCTCCCAGTCGGCCGTCCGCAGCAGGTCGGCGGTCTGGGGGGCTGGCGGGTTCAACAGGAGGGCATCGAAGGGGCCCCAACGGGTTCCGGAGGCGTCCTCGAGTTGCCACGCCTCGTCCGCAGTGCGGATAATCGTCTCGATGCGCGTCTTGCGGTGGACGGTCGCCTCGGTGCGTGCAAAGAGCCGCTTTGCGATCTGAGTCAACCCCTGTCTGTAGGTCCACTTGTGCTCGTCGCGGCCATCGCCTGGCGACACGTCGCCCGTGTGGTCGAACGTCCACACGGGATCGGTTACGTCGACCAACCCTTCAGTGTCGACCGTCTCCGTCAGTAACTCGACGACGCGCTCGTCGTCGGATTTGACGTAGTTCGCGCCGTAGTCGTAGACGATGTCGTCGCGGCGTCTGGTCGCGGCCCGTCCACAGACCCCGCCGGATTTTTCGAAGACCGTCACGGTCACGTCGTCGCGTGATTTCTCGAGTGTGTACGTCGCGGCTGCTGCGCCGACGCCAGCCCCGACGATCCCAACATGTGTCATGGGCGCAGTTTGGACCCGGCCCTACAGGAGACTGTTGGCCGACTCTGTTAGGGTTCGGTGGCGAGCCATCACCGAAGCAAGCTGTTTAGCCACCGGTATGGCCGCGGAAGCCGGAGATACCGTTTCTGTTGGGCCTGTATCCAGCCGATCGTCGTCAAGCTCCCAGCGGCAAGCGGTGCGATCGACGTGGTGCCCGAAAGCAGGACACTGCTCCCGAGGATCGCCACAGCCGTCGTGAACCCGGCAAGGGTATACAATCGCGTGTATGCAACGTCGGTTCCGTTCTGCCATGCGCGGCCGAACAGGGTCGCACCAGCACCGAACAGAGCCGTGAGGAACACTGTATGCAGCCAGTAGCCGACGTTTGGGACGATATCGGTGAAGGCAAGTGAGACGGACGGAGTGGCCGCCACGGTCCAGTACAGCGAGTGTGTCGGGGTGGTAATCGCGAGCGTGATGTCGATCCCGGCAAGTAGGGCAACGACGCGATAGACCAGCCGACGACGATCGAGAAGCGGTGTGCTACTCGCCGTACTGGCAAACAGCAGCCAGCCTAGGCCGGCCAGAACAGCACCCAACGTCGCGATGCTGAAGAAAAATCCCTTCACGATCGGTCGTGGATCGAGCGCCTGTGCGGCGAACAGCCCGTTCCAGACCGCGACGCCCATGAGAAACAGGATATACGACAGGCCGTTATCGCGGTCGCGGTACGCAATCCCGGTCGCAAGGTACGGGTAGGTCGTGAGGACGATGAGACCGGCCCCTGCAATGAGCAATACGGATAGCAATTGGCCGGAATCCATACACCCAGTCCCGTTTCAAATAACTTGTATATTCTGACGTGCGGTCGCACGACGGAACTGGCACCGAGTACGCCTGTGGCGGCTGTCGGTGCGACTGCGTGCGTATCGATCGAACGGCTTTTGCGACGCCGGCAGGTAGGAGCGAGCAATGGACGTACTGATCGTCGGCGCAGGGTCGATGGGGACGTGGTTCGGCAACGCCGTCGACGCTCGAGTCGCGTTCGCCGATATCGACGGCGACGCTGCAGCCGCTGTGGCGGACGCCGTCGGGGGCGATGTCGCGGCTCTCGAGGGGGCGACGACGTACGACATCGTCTGTCTCGCGGTGCCGATGACTCACGTCACCGATGCGATCGCCACCCAAGCCCCGCGGGCTGAGCGGGCGATCGTCGACGTTTCGGGCGTAATGGAACCCGCGCTCGCAGCGATGGAACGCCACGCGCCGGACGTCGAACGGGTCAGCCTCCACCCGTTGTTTGCCCCCGAACGGGCCCCCGGCTCGATCGCCGCCGTCTGCAATCGGTCGGGGCCGGTAACTGACGAATTGCTTGCAACGCTCGAGGGTCGGGGCAACGAATTACTCGAGACGACGGCCGCAGAGCACGACGAGGCCATGGAGACCGTGCAGGCAGCGACCCACGCCGCAGTGCTCTCTTTTGCCCTCGCAGCGGAGTCGGTCCCCGAGGGGTTCGAGACGCCGATCTACGAGACGATGGGACGACTCGCGACACAGGTGACGGCGGGGACACCGCGGGTGTACGCCGACATTCAGGCGACGTTCGACGGTGCGGACGCCGTCGCCGACGCCGCCGCCGAGATCGCCGCCGCCGACTCGGACGACCTCGAGACACTGTACCAAGAGGCGGCCGCGAACTGGCACGACGAACACGATGAGCGACGCGACAGTGGAGGGGATCCGACATGAGTGACCACCGCGAGGCCGTGCGCTCGAACGCGAAGTATCTACGCAACGTCCGGCCGATCGACCCCGACGAGATCGCCGACTACATCGAAGGAACGCCACATCCAGCGGTCGTCAAACAGCTTCTTCGCGAGGAGGCTGCCGATCTCGGCTTGCTCGAGCGAGACGACGGCACATTCGTTCCCGTCGACGACGACCCGGTTCGCCCCGCTCGAGGCCCGGTCGAGCAGTTCCCCGCCGATTACGAACGCCAGCTCGAGGACCTGCTTGCCGACCGCTATGGCCCCAACTGGTACGAGGGGGTCTCTGGCGACTTACTTCGGTCGACGATCCGGCGGTTCAAAGCCGACTACCTCGACGGCCGCTCGGTCGAGTACGACGACGACGTAGCGGCGGGCTATGCGATCTATCACCTGCCGGCCTACTACGCGGCGATTCAGTACGCGCTCGACGACCTCGCGGATCGTGGGCTGCTTGGACGCAACCTTCGAGTTCTCGACATCGGCGCTGGCGTCGGCGGGCCCGCGCTCGGGCTCTGTGACTACCTCCCCGAGGACGCGCTGGTCGATTATCACGCGATCGAACCCAGCGCGGCCGCGGACGTCCTCGAGGACCTGCTCGCAGAGACTGGGCGGAACGTCCACACGACGATCCACCGGACCACTGCGGAGGCGTTCGACCCGAGCGACACCACCAGCGACGGGTTCGATCCGACCGTCCCCGACGACGGCTTCGATCTCATACTCGCCTGTAACGTGCTGAGTGAACTCGACGACCCTGCCGCAGTGGCGCGGTCGTTCCTCGAGGTGCTCGCGCCCGATGGGACGTTCCTCGCGATGGCACCTGCAGATAAAAACACCAGCGTGGGCCTACGCGAGGTCGAACGCGAACTCGAGGGCCAGCGGCTGTGGGACCGGGATGCGGTTGCGCCTGCCGACAGCGATGACGAAACGACGGCAGCCGACCGCCGACGCGGTACAGTGACCGTCTACGGTCCGACCGTTCGGCTTTGGCCCGGTGACACGCCCTCGGATCGTGGCTGGTCGTTCGACGTGCGACCGGATCTGGCCGTGCCGGAATTCCAGCGCCGCCTCGACGAGGCGACGCCGGCCGCCGACGCTGACCACGACCCCGGCGAGTTCGTCAACGTCGACGTCCAGTTTTCCTACTCCCAGCTGCGCCTCGATGGCCGTCGGCGGATCGATATGGCCCTCGAGACCAGCAAGTGGGCGAAGATGGCCGAGATGGAACGCCACGTCACCAACCGGATCGACCTCGTCGCGGCGAAGCTCAGCCGATCGCTGAGCGGTGGCGACGGTCGCGGCGGTGGCCGTTCGAACCCGCTATTCAAGATCAGCGACGGCAGCGAGGCAATCGACCACTACGCCGTCGTGACATCCGAGACGTCGCTCAACCGGCCGCTGCTCGAGGCCGACTACGGTGAGGTCTGTTCGTTCGAGCGGATCCTCGCACTCTGGAACGACGACGAGGAAGCCTACAACCTGGTCGTCGACGAGGAGACGATCGTCGACCGACTCGCCTGAGTGTCGAGTACCGGAAGCGGTGACCTTTTCGCACCGCTGCCCGACGGAACTGACATGAGCGACGACCTCGAGATTCTGCTGACTAACGACGACGGGATCGACAGCACCGGCATCCGGACGCTGTACGACGCCCTCTCCGAACACGCCAACGTGACCGTCGTCGCGCCCGCCGGCGATCGGAGCGCGTGCGGGCGATCGATCTCCCACGAAGTCGAGGTCGACGACCACGAACTCGGCTACGCCGTCCACGGGACGCCAGCCGACTGCGTCGTCGCCGGCCTCGCGGAACTCGGCCCATTTCCCGACCTCGTCGTCGCGGGCTGTAACAAGGGCGCGAACCTCGGCGAGTACGTCCTCGGGCGCTCGGGAACGATCAGCGCAGCCGTCGAAGCCGCCTTCTTCGACGTCCCCGCGATCGCGACGTCGCTGTACGTCCCCGTCGACGACACCCCATTCGAGGACGTCGAGGTGACGGCAGAGGACTACGCCGAAGCAACCCGCGTCACGACCTACCTCGCTGAGCGCGCCCTCGAGGCCGGCGTCTTCGAGCACGCCGCCTATCTCAACGTCAACGTCCCGCTGCCCGACGGTGAGCCCGCGCCGCTCGAGATCACCCGGCCCTCGAAACGCTACGAGATGGACGCCGAACGCGACGGCGCACACGTCACGCTTCACGACCGCGTCTGGGACGACATGACGCCAGACGCGCTCCCCGATCCGCCGGGTACGGACCGCCGGGCCGTCGTCGAGGGAAAGGTGAGCGTCTCGCCGCTGACCGCACCCCACTCGACGAACCACCACGAGGCCCTCGACGCGCTCGCCGACGACTACGACGGCGTTCGACTCGAGTGAGTCGCCGTTCGCGGTGTCGACGAACCAGTTGGTCGCCGAAAATGATAACTGACTTGCGGGTCGCAAGGCGGCCGCTATTTGATACCCGCACCGTCACGATAGCTACAACATCTCCGACGGACACTACCCATGCCATCCACAAAACATAAAATCAAGGTAGGTGGGCGTACAAGTTGTGACAGACCCAATGGACGGTGATCAATAGATGGTATTCGATGCACTCCGGGCCCGTCTCTCATCTCTCCGGCGCAGTTCGACCGACGAGTCCGACGCCGACGAGTCCGGGCCGACACCGGACACAGACTCGAGTCCGGCAGTCGATGACGAGACGTTAAGTTATGCCGAACAACTCGAGTACGGTGTCGACGAACGCGACCTCCCGGACGAAGACAAGATTCTCAGACTGCTCGTCAAACGCGGCGGCCGCGTCGATCAATCCACCATTCTAGACGAAACTGACTGGTCACAGGATCACCTCGAGGACGTCATCGACCGGATGGAAGCTGACGACCAGATCAGCGCCATCACCGTCGGTCGCAAGCGCGTGATCTGTCGCCGCGGCTTCGAACCCAAAGGATACCGGTCACATCTCAACGAGTAAGCCCGCTGTCTCTGGCCCGTTCTGGTCGCACATCTCCGTGCTCGAGACCGACATCTCGGTCACCGCCGTCCAGCGACTTGCGTACTGCTAACTATATTGGTGGGTTTAGTACCATGTTTGTAACCGGTAGAAGGGATACAAGCTCTATTTCCCCAATTTTGATGATTATCGCCTCGAGCATCGTCGATGTTCTGTTCACTCGCAATCAGGTACGCGAGCGCGGCGTCGATCACCACGATCATCGGCGGGTCGTCGTATTCGTCTGCAGCAAAGACACGTCGGCACCGATCGGTAACATGGGTTCCGCAGTGCTCGCACGTCGAGTAGCCGACTGACGGCCACGGTGCGACCGTCACGCCGACAACCCCGCGTTTGCGACGAGAATCGCCTGACGCGGCGAGGCCACAACCCGTTCCCTGTTGGGATCAGATTTCGGACCCCTCAGACAGACTGTAGAATCCGATGAAAGTGAGGGTACAGACCCCTCTACCGAGGAATTAGGATTAGTTGAGAACCGGGCCGTTTGTGAGTGGGCGCTACAGGATTTGAACCCGTGACAGCTTGGTCCGAAGCCAAGTACTCTGTCCAGACTGAGCTAAGCGCCCTCACCGATTTGTTTCTGACGGATCCGTATAAGTCACTCGATTTTCACCGGTCCCGACAGGGACCGACACACCCATTATCGGTGATTTTCACCCACTGACAATCGCCGATGGACGTCTTTTGGACGAGACCTCAGTACCGACATAGACCATGACTGACACCGAGGCCCCGCTGCTGGACGCTGATCAGTCCGGCACCACGCCACTCGAGTTGCTGGCCGACGAGGAAGACGTCTGGACCGCCGTTCCCGCGGACGCAACCGGCGACGAACGAGTGAGCAAATGGCTCGCAGTCGAGGGCGACCTGCTCTGTGACCTCGAGGAGTGGCGCTGAAACGCTGCGCCAGGAGGGGATCCAAACACGGTCCTAGCGGTCGATCGGGTAGCAGGCTGTTCTGCTACCATCGGACAAACGTCAGTGACTACTCGATCGCGTCTCGACGGCTGTCGCCGTCGGCGACAGCGTCTCGAGTGCGATCGATGTCTGAACCGTTTTGTTCGGCAGTATGGGAGTCGGCATCGACACTGCTGTCTACGACAGTGGATCGCACCGTTTAACCAGTTTCCATGACCATGCTCGCGTATGACAGTCGGCGAGACGGGTCGTGGGTTGCTCGAGTTGACGCGGCCGATAAACGTCGTTGCGGCGAGCGTGTTGACGTTTATCGGATCGTTCGTCGCTGGCGGCGTGTCCAAGGAGCCGATGGCGGTCGTCGCTGCGATTGGGGCGACAGGGCTTGCAGTCGGTGCGGGAAACGCGATCAACGACTACTTTGATCGGGAGATCGACCGGATCAACCAGCCCGAGCGGGCGATTCCCCGCGGAGCTGTGAGTCCACGCGGTGCGCTGGCATTTAGCGTCGTTCTCTTTGCCGGGGCGGTCGCCTTTGCGCTGACACTGCCGCGGTTGGCGATCGGGATCGCGGCCATCAATCTCCTCGCGCTAGTCGCGTACACTGAGTTTTTCAAGGGGCTGCCTGGATTGGGCAACGCGCTCGTCGCCTATCTGGTCGGCAGCACGTTTCTCTTTGGGGCTGCCGCGATCGACGGCAGCGGAGTCGGGCCGGCAGTCGTTCTCTTTGTACTCGCGGCGGTCGCGACGCTGACCCGTGAGATCATCAAGGACGTCGAAGATATCGAGGGGGACCGCGAGGAGGGACTGCAGACGCTTCCGATCGCGATCGGGGAACGGCGCGCACTCGCCATCGCAGCCGTCTTGCTCGTGGCGGCCGTCGTCGCCAGTCCGATTCCGTATCTGCGCGCGGAGTTCGGCGTCGCATATCTACTCGTCGTTGCACCTGCTGATGCCATCATGCTGGTTGCCGCCTACGAGAGTTTCGAGAACCCGACCGCCGGCCAATCACATCTCAAATACGGGATGTTTCTCGCCGCACTGGCGTTTATCGTCGGGCGCGTTGCCCTCGAGCTTTCGGTCTCGGTATAGGACACAACAAGCGTGTGAGCAGATTTGGGAGTCCGTTTCGATCCGTAATCGATCAGTGAGCGTTCTAATCAAAAGTTCTATAAGCCGCTTCGCATAGATCAACATAACACGCCGGCTACTGGGTGAGCTGTGGTCCCAGTTCGTCGCCACGGCGATGGATGTGAGTATCCGTATGTATGACCTTGCAGATGTCCTTCCGGACGTTGAGCTCGATCCGGGGGCGAACGTGCTCGTCGCAGGCCCGCCACTGACGGGCAAACGGCAGATTGCCTACGACATCCTTGCAGGTGGTGCGAACCGCGGTGATGGGTCGATCATCGTGACGACGAAAGACAGCGCTGATAAGGTTCTCGAGGGACTCGACACCCGTCTCGACGACGGGCTCGAGCCTGATATCGGCGTCGTCGATTGTGTGACGAAACAGCGCGGTATCGGGACCATCGACGACGATCCGCGGATCAAATATGCCTCGTCGCCCGTCGATATGACGGGCATCGGAATCAAACTCTCCGAGTTTCTCCAGGACTTCTATGAGACGCGGGGGCACACCGAGAATCGCGTGCTTTTACACTCCGTTTCGACACTCCTGATGTACTCCGATCTTCAGACCGTGTTTCGATTCCTCCACGTGTTCACGGGTCGCATTCAAAGCGCCGACGCGCTGGGGCTCTACGTGATCGACTCGACAACACACGATGATCAGGCCATGAACACGCTCAAACAGCTGTTCGACGCCGTCATCGAACTCGAGGAATCGGCCAACGGTGACGAGCCAACGATTCGGACGGCTGGGCTCTCGCCGTAAGATCGCGCGGTCGTCACGGACTCAGACGGGCTGCTGTCCCGAGTTCCCAGTGGGATCGCAGTGCGGGTCGCGGCCGGCCGGCACTGACTGACAGGACCCCGTCTCAGACAGCCAGCTAGTTGTTGCTCCCACCAGCGCTGAGAGACCGGTATGTTCACACACAGGGCCCACGAAGGTCGTGTATGGACCAACCACGACGAGCGTTCCTCGAGACGTTGCTCACGACTGCGACACCGTCTGGCTTCGAGGCGGCCGGCCAACGTCACTGGATCGAGTACGTCGAGGAGTTCGCTGATGAGGTGCGGACTGACGCGTACGGAAACGCTGTCGCCGTTCTCGAGGGAGGTGAGCCGGCCATCGCACTGGCCGGACACAGCGACGAAATCGGGTTTATGGTGCGGGATATCGAGGACAACGGCGCGATTCGAATGACGGCGATCGGGGGCGCAGATCGGACGATTTCGAAGGGACAGCACGTCCGAATTCATACGGATGACGGGCCGGTGCCGGGTGTCATCGGCCAAACGGCGATTCACATGCGCGACCGCGAGGATGAATCGATCGATGACATCGACGAACAGCACATCGACATCGGCGTCGCCGACGCGGACGAGGCTGCGGAGCTAGTCGAGCGTGGTGATCCGATCACGTTCGAGCAGACGATCAACGACTTGGAAAACGACCGTATCACAGCGCGAGGGCTGGACAACCGCATTGGGGTGTGGGCTGCGGCTGAAGGCCTTCGCCGGGCAGCGAACGCAGACCCCGACGCGACGGTCTATGCCGTCTCGACGGTGCAAGAAGAGGTCGGCCTGCAGGGTGCGAAAATGGTCGGCTTTGATCTCGAGCCCGACGTCGTCATCGCGACGGACGTTACCCACGCGACGGACGCGCCGGGGACACCCTCGGGCGAGAAAAACGGGATCGAACTCGGTGACGGCCCGGTCGTCACACGCGGCAGCGCGAACCATCCACGGGTCGTCGAGGCCGTCCGCGAGGTCGCAGCCGACGCCGACATCGACGTGCAGTTACAGGCTGCAGGGAGTCGAACCGGAACGGACGCCGACGCCTTCTACACTTCACGCGGCGGGATTCCGTCGCTCAACCTCGGCGTGCCGAACCGCTATATGCACACGCCGGTCGAAGTCCTCGATCTCGACGATCTCGACGCGACGGCGACGCTTCTCGGGGCGTTCGCGGCCGCAGCCCACGAGTTCGAGTTCGCGGTCGACCTCTGATCGCTGCACGCAAGGAGCGCCACTCATTTATCGCGACCGTCGCCGCGACCCAGAGACGTTTCCCGCTCGCGTCCCTACACCGCGGCATGGCAGTCGACTCCACGGACGACCTCGAGGCCGTGCTCGAATACGAGACGATCGCAGTCGTTGGCTGCTCGAGCACGCCCGGAAAGGCAGCCCACACCGTACCGAAGTACATGCTCGAGCACGGCTACGATATCATTCCAGTCAATCCGTTCGCGGACGAGATCTTCGGCCGCGAGGCGTACGATACCATCACAGCTGTCGAGGAGACGATCGATCTCGTCTGTGTGTTCCGACCTAGTGAGGAAGTCAGTGACGTCGTCGACGCCGTTCTCGAGCGCAGCGACGTGAACGCGATCTGGACGCAATCGGGCATTCGTGACGACGAAGCGGCGGCCCGTGCGGAAGCCGACGGCAGAACCGTCGTCCAAGATCGGTGTCTGAAAGTCGAGCATCGTCGGCTTGTCGCCTGAGAAGGACTTCGATGACGAAACGGCGGCTCGAGGGCAATCTCGGTTGAATCAGCCGCCCCACAGCGAAGCCACGGGAGACATCCTCGAGGCGCTATTCGGCGGTCGCGTCGCCGGAAGCCGCCCCGGACGCTGCATCCGTGTTCGTTGCTGAATCAGCATCAGCATCGGCACCTGCCTCGCGTTCGGCGTCGTCGATCGCCGCCTCCGCGAGGATCGCTTCGCCGTCGAGTCCCTGTTCATCCGCAAGCGCGAGCAAGAGCGCGCGCTGTTCGGAGAGCTGGTGGTCCATGCGCGTAACCGTTTCGTGGGTTTCCTCTGCCTTCTCCTCGAGTCCAGTGACCCGCTGCTGGAGTTTCTGGACCTGCTTGTACATCGCCTCGGCTCGGTCCGAGAGGCTCTGAATCTTCTTTGCAGTGCTGCCGAGTCCCATACCAGACAGATATGTCGTGGCGCTAATGGGCTTTTTCCCTCTCCCGCTTCGATCGGGGGCTCGGAGGACCGACTGATCGATCGTCTGTTCCCACCGGACTATCGGGTCACTCCGGTCGATCCCGGTTCGGCTCACCGCCCTCCTGCAGTCGGTCGATTTTCGAGGCGAAAGGCCCTTAAGTACTGATTGCCTACAGTAAGTTGGATAGGTTGGGCAGTTAGGCCCTGCTCACTACCCGCGCTATGGTCTTTAGCGGGGACCGAACACCGCAGGCGTCCGGTCAGACCGGTCGGGGCCTCGGGAGCCAACATGGAAGCCTCGTCCGTCGGGGACAGCGGTCTGCGATGGCCGTCCGCAGGGACGTCCCATCGTAGTTAGTCGGCGACAGCCCATCAGGCGCGGAAGCGAGCAGTGGACCGCCGGACACCTGTCGCTCGACGGGTCGCGGGGTGGAGAAGGCAACCGAGATTCCCCCGGACGGAACGCCGGGCAAGGGCGGCCTTCCGCATTCATACACAACGACCTTTTACGCTGCGTGAGCGGCAGCGCTGCGCGCCGTGCTCACTCGGTAAAATCTCGAGAGAGCGGAGCTCTCTCGGACCTCGCGGGAGCTTCGCTCCCGCTTAGGGTCGATCAAAAGCATTCCTCCTTCCGTTCGTTCCTTCCAGTCACTCACATCAGTCGTCAGCCTGCTCGCTCCCTGCGGTCGCTCGCGGTCATTACGCTGTAAGCGCCTGCCCTCCCCCGGGTCGCGCGCCTCTCACTCACTATCGTTCGAGTCGCGCTCGCGGCGATCTAGTTTGAGACTCGAGGAGATCTATACTGATCCGAAAACCAAACCGATCGAGCCGCGTTATTCGGCTGGCTGGACGACGCTCCGGCCGCTGCCGCTTTCGAGGTGAAGGCCGCCCTCGAGCGTGCGGACGGGGTAGGGGATGTCGATGCCCTCCTCGTCGAAGCGTTGTTTGACGGCGGTGACGTACTCGCCGCGGATGCGGACGAAGTCGGCTCGAGACGGGTCTGCGATCCAGAAGCGCGACTGGAGGCCGACGTCGGACGAGCCGAGTTCCGTCAGTCGGACGGAGGGTGCGGGATCGTCCATGATGTCGGGATGTCGTTCGGCCTCATCAACGATGATGTCGGTTGCCTGTTGGATGTCGTCGTCGTAGCCGATTCCGAAGACGAACTTCAGCCGGAGCGTATCGGCGTCGACGGGATTTTTGAGGACGTCCTCGGTAAGCACCGAGTTCGGCACCGTCAGCAGTTCGTTGTCGAACGTGCGCACGCGGGTTACGCGAAGGCTAATGTCCTCGACGACGCCCGCATACGTCCCGTTGTCCCACTCGATCCAGTCGCCGATGCGAAACGGTTTGTCGGTGTAGATGAAGACGCCGGCGACGAAGTTCGAGATCACGTTTTGCATCGCGAGCCCGATCGCGAGCGCGCCGGCCGCTGCGATCCCGGCCATCGAGACGAGGAAGTTCCCGTACCCGGCGAAACCGAAGGCAACCGAGAGCGCGAGGAAGGCGAGGCCAAAGCGTGTCAGCAACAACAGCGGGTTCTTCGCGTGCTCACCGAGGTCCCGCCTATCGAGGGCCCGCTCGACCAGCGGCACGAGGAGCAGTCGGCCAACGACCCAAATCACGGCGAGCGCGACGACGAACTTGATCGCACCTTCCGCCGTGCTGGCCTGTGCTGTGGTCAGCCCCACATCCTCGAGGGCGTTGCCGATCGGACCGAGATTGACAGCGTTCTGGAGCGGGACCACGGAACCGCTCATCGATACAACACTGCGGTGTGCCCGCGTGTATCAACGAGCTCGGCGTTGACACGTTCGGCGAGGTCGGCCGCTTTCTCGTCGGTCGAGCTGCCGGCGCGGGCTGCCCGCAGGAATTTTACTTTCACGAGGTCTCTGTCGGTTAGCTGATCATCGAGTTCGTCGACGACGGCATCGACGCCGCTTTTCCCGACCCAGACGGTGACGTCGAGGTCGTGTGCGCGGCGCTTTCGTTCCTGAGTGTCCATATCAGCTTCTAAGAGAGCCGAGCGGTTTCAATCTTCCCGAACGGCACAAGGATACCGGATCGGCCGCGTCGACTCCTGATTAGTCGTAGGGATATCTCGCCTGCGCACCGCACTCACAGGTAATGACGACGTGCCCGTCCTGCAGTCTGACGCGAGCGTTGTCCCCCGGTCGAAGATACGCATCACACTCGTCGCACGTAAACCGGCGAAACGATCGCGGCAGCGTGAGCCGGTTTCGCTCCGCGACCCGCCGCGCGAGCCGAACGTAGTAGCGAGCCCGGTCGGGCTCACCCTCCGCCGCTGCCGCTCGAGCAAGTTCGTGAAGTCGCTCGATCCGTTCGGCAGCGATGTCCATGGCGTTCGTTTCGTCGGTGTCCCTATTGATGTTGCGCTCCAGCACGAGACGTCCTCATCAATTGATACCGCGAACGAAGTTTATTATCATCGAACCAAACAACTCGAATATAATGTACCCCTGATTGAAAAGATTCTTTAGTGTGACAGGTATTGGTTTAGAGTACGCAATATTGTTATATATCAAATGATAGGAGGTGTTACACAACGATATGAATTGGGACCCCACTTCCCCTGATACCGGCGTCAGTCGCCGTTCGTTTCTGGCGGCCGGTGCAGCGGGAGCGACACTTGCCACAAGCGGCTGTGTCGATAGCGTCCAGAACGTCGTCGGGAAGACTGTCAACGGACAACTGTCGCTGTCTATTACCACGCTCCCAGCAGACGCAGACAGGCAGGGAATTCAGATTGCCCGACAACTCGAGGCGAACCTCCAGCAGGTCGGGATCGATGTCTCGATCGACATGCGGTCGCCGTCGGAGCTACTGAAAGCGGTGCTGATCGAACACGACTTCGATCTCTACGTCGGCCATCATCCCGCCGGCTACGACCCCGATTTCCTCTATGAGATGCTCCACTCCTCGTTCGCCACCGAAGCCGGCTGGCAGAACCCCTTCGGGTTCACCAATATGGTCTTCGATACGCTACTCGAAGACCAACGGCGAGTCGAGGGAGCACAACGGAAACGGCTCGTTCAGTCGGTCCTGACGGCGCTGGCAAAGTCCAAACCCTTCGAGCCGATTTGTCGGCCCGACGAGTATCGCGTCGCCAGCACGGATCGATTCGACGGCTGGGGTGAGGCTGATCTCACGACCCGCCACGGCTACCTCGAGCCCGAGCCAGCCGACGGCGTCAACGAGTTACTCGCGCTCAAAACGGATTCCCGTCCAACGAGTAACCTCAATCCGCTGTCGGCGACGATGCGAGAGCGGGAGACGATAATCCGGCTGCTCTTCGATTCGCTGGTGACCGTCCACGAAGGCGAGGGACAGCCATGGCTCGCCGAGGACATCACGTGGACGGCCCTCGAGCCAGCCGACGGCGAGCAGGGACCGACCCTGACTGCGACGGTCTCCCTTCGAGAAGGGTGTCTGTTTCATGCTGACGAACGGCTGGCCGGCGATGACGAACAACTAGCCGACGAGGACAGGCGACTGACCGCAGAGGACGTCGCCTTTACCTATCGGTTCCTCGAGGATACGTCGCTTGGACGAGCGCCGACTCCCTCGCCAGCACCGCGGTATCAGAGCCACGTCAGCGCGGTCGATCGCGTCACCGTCGACAGCGAGTACGAATTGACGTTCTCGATGAACGCGAGTCGGCCGGTCGCCAAACGGGCGCTTACCGTGCCGATCCTGCCAAAACAGTTCTGGCGTGGGCTGGTCGACCGGCGGGCGGCCGACGGCGAGTTTACCGCACCACAGGGACGGTGGATCGCCGCGACGGGCGATCACGTTCCGCCGATCGGCAGTGGGCCGTACCAGTTCGAAAGCCGGATCGAAGAGGATCAACTCGTTCTTACACGCTTTGACGATCACTTCACGCTCCGAGACGACGTCGAATTGCCCGGCCCGCCCGTCGACGAGCTCCGCTTCGATATCGACCCGAGTAGTGCGTCGGCGGTCAGGCGGATCGCAGATGGCAATGCGGACGTGACGGCCTCGATGCTCGACGCCTACACGCTGGATGGGATCCCAGACTCATCGGATGTCGAGCAGCTACACCGCCCATCGCGGACCTTCTACCATCTCGGGTTCAACGTCCGAAACGCACCCTTTAGCAACACCCACTTCCGCCGCGCAGTCGCGCAATTGATCCCCAAGCAAACGATCGTCGACGACGTCTTCTATGGCTATGCAACCCCGACTGCGACGCCGGTGACGGACGAATGGGTCCCCGAACGGCTCACGTGGGACGGCGAGGATCCAGTGACACCGTTCCTCGGATCCAACGGCGAACTCAACGTTGCAGCGGCGAAAGCAGCGTTCGAGACTGCCGGCTTCCGGTATGATGATAACGGTCGCTTGCTTGGAGGCTACTAGAAGCGATGCTCGCCGAGGTGCTGACGCAGCTCGCTCTCGTCATTTCGATCCTGGTGCCGGTGTCGGTCATCGTTTTCATCGGCCGTGAGCGCCTCGCTCGGACGCGGTCGGAGTGGCGAAGCCGACTCAGAACCGCTGGCCCGGTGATTGCCGTGTTAATCGGCGTGTTACTGGTAAACCGCGTCGCCAGACAGACCGCACCGGAGCTCTCGCGGCAGATCGGGTTTCGCCTCTCCGGGGCGTTTTACGAACTCGAGGGGGAGTTCATCCTGATCTTCCAGTCGATCCAGACGCCGGAGACGACGGCGTATTTCTCGACGATTTACGTCTACGGGTACACGTTTCTGCTGATCTTCCCGGTGATCGCATACTTTACGCTCTCCGATACCCGGATCTTTCGGCGACTGTTGACGGCTTACACGCTCAATTACGCGATCGGTTTGGTCCTCTATATCCTCGTGGTCGCGTACGGTCCCCGGAACCTGATGCCCGGCGAGCTTATGGAACGAATGCTGTACAATACCAATCCACAGTACCAATATCTCACGAGCGAGGTCAACACCAACACCAACGTGTTTCCATCGCTTCATACCTCGCTGTCAGCGACTGTCGCAACGTTCGCATGGAAGACGCGGTCGGAGTTTCCGAAGTGGTTCCCCATCGCAGTCGTACTGGCGGCAAGCGTTGCAATCTCGACGATGTATCTCGGGATCCACTGGGCACTCGATGTCGTCGCAGGCACGATGCTCGCGGCAGCCTGTGTCTCCCTCTCTGATCGGCTCATCGGCCGCTGGTCAGTTGCGGAGCTTTCCGAGCAGTTCGCCGATCGGCTGCCCTGGCCCCAGAACCAGGACTAACACCGACGTTCCCGATCAGTGGTATCGATCCAACTTGTGGGAAGCGTCTCGGTCTCCATCGGCATCCAACCTCGCGCGAACATAATACTGTTATGTCGTGATGCCGAATTATGGTAGAGTAACAACATGAACGGAGGACAGGCCGCCCAAGATCCAGACCGTGCTGGCGCTGACGGCACGCGTCCCAGTCGTCGGGCCGCACTGGCAGCGACGGCCGGTCTGACGGCCTCGGTGAGCGGCTGTGCCGGCCGACTCCGCGACCTCTTTACGCAGCGCAACATCAGACAGCTCTCGCTGACGATCACCACCCTCCCTGCCGACAGCGATAGAGAAGGCATCCGGATCGCAAACAAACTCGAGCAGACCCTCACGACGGTCGGGATCGACGTCTCGTTCGACGTCCGCTCCGGGACCGAGTTCAACCGAGCAGTGTTGTACGATCACGAGTTCGACATCTGTATCGGCCGTCATCCGGGCGGGACCGATCCCGACTTCCTCTATGAAGCGTTGCACTCGCTGTATATCGACGAATCGGGCTGGCAGAACCCCTTTGGCTACGCGAACCTGGCCGTTGATGATCTCCTCGAGAAGCAACGTCACGCCGACGGGGCGGAACGACGTGACGCCGTCACGAACGCACTCGAGGCGATCGCGACCGAACAGCCGTTCGTTCCCATTTGCGTTCCCGAGGAACACCGCGTCGTCAGTACGGATCGGTTTACCGGCTGGGCTGACGGTCATCTCGCGACCCGGAGCGGCTATCTCGGGCTCGAGCCCACAGCGGACGTCGAGGCCCTGCAGGCCGTCCACACGGATAGTCGCCCGACGAAAAACCTCAACCCGCTCGCGGCCGACTATCGCGGTCGGGGAACGATTACCCAGTTACTCTACGACTCGCTGGCGACCGACGACGCGACTGGGGAGATCCAGCCGTGGCTCGCGTCGTCGTGGGAGTGGCGCGGGGCGACGCTCGACGTTCACCTTCGGAACGGCTGTACGTTTCACGATGGCGAGCCGGTGACCGCCGCCGATGTCGAGTTTACGTACCAGTTTCTTGCGGACATGTCCGGCGACGATGACGACCGCGTCGCTCCTGCCCCCCGCTTTCGCGGCCGGATCGACGCCGTCGAGGCGATCGACGTTCGGGACCGCGATCGCCTCGAGCTCACGGTCGATGCGGGGCAGGCGGTCGGCGAACGCGCACTCCTCGTCCCGATACTGCCCGCACACATCTGGCGTGAGCGGTCAGCGAGTCCGATGGGACTGGGCGGTAGTGTGCTCTCGCAGGGCACTCCGACGGCAGTCGTCACGAACAACGTTCCGCCAGTTGGCAGCGGCCCCTACCAGTTCGTGACTCGATCCGAGGGCGACCAACTCACACTCGAGCGGTTCGACGATCACTTTACGCTCCGGTCCGGCGTCGAGCGGCCGGCCCCAATGGTCGATACGTTTTCGATCGATATTTCACCGAACTCGGAAACGGCGATTCAGGCGGTCGAAAACGACACTGCCGATGTCACGAGCGCAGCCCTCGATACGAATCTCGTCGAGAGCGTCGACGCAGAAGGCACACAGCAGTTGCTCGAGTCGCCGTCATGGACGTTTTATTTCCTTGGGTTCAACACGCGGAAGGCACCGTTTGGGAACCCTCGGTTCAGGCGGGTCATCGCACGGTTGCTCGACAAGGAGTGGCTGGTCGAAAACGTCTTTTACGGGCATGCGCGACCGGTTGCGACGCCGGTTACCGAGCAATGGGTCCCCGACACCCTCACGTGGGACGGCCAGGACCCCGAAACGCCATTTTTGGGAGCGAACGGTGAGGTAGACGTCGATGCAGCACGAGCGGCGTTCGAAGATGCCGGCTTCCGGTACGACGATCAGGATCGACTCCGTGTCAGACAATAAGACTGCCAGCCAACGCAGGTCGCACCCCGATCACGCTCGAGACAGAAGCACGGAGACTGTTCTGGACGCCTGCTCGCGTCATCTCCCATCGCAGGACAGACATCGCTCAGCGGAACGGATGACCGGCGAAAACGGGGTGCGATGAAACGGGTCCGTTACTGCTCTTCGAGCGCGTCGGCGATGCGCTTGAGCGCGCGGGTCTGATCGCGCATTTCGTCACGCAGCTGTCGGACTTCGCGGACGAGTTCCTCGTTGCTCTCGTCTTGTCCGCCGCGACCACCGGGGCCAGCGCCGGGGCCGCCGCCCATCATGCCACCCATCATCTGGGCAAAGGGGTTGCCGCCGCCCATGCCGCCGGGACCGCCACCGCCACCGAACGGGCTTTCAGGGGCTTCACCTTCGCCCTCGCCCTCTTCGGCGCGCTTTTCGCGAATCTCTTCGACCCGCTCGCGGAACGATTTCTCCTCGCTGTCGTCGCCTGCGTCGCCGTCGGAATCGGGTTCGTCTGTCATACTATCGGATTCTCCTGCGTCGGGGAAAAGGATTGCCATGTCTCGGATCGGCACGCTTCCTACAGTGATGATGATCCTCGAGCACAGGGACGAATAGAGCAGCGGAGCAGAACCGACCTGCGAGCACGGGAGGAGTCACGACAAACGACCAGACCGATTCTACCCGAACGAGCCGAGCGAGGACTGGAGGTTCCGATCCGATCGGCCCGCCTCGAGGTCGTAGCCAACGAGATCGCGCATATCCACGGCGTAGGTCGTCCCGCTGTTTTCGAGCACCAACAGCCGGCCTTTGACGCCCACAACGGTTCCCGACGCAAGCGTCTCACGGACCGGTCGCGTTTCGAGGTCGAGCCCGTAGTCGAAGTCGAATCGCTCGATGACGTCGAACTCGGCGAGGACGGCCTCCCAGGCGTCCCCGTCGATGTCGGCGGCGAGTCCGGCCACTTTGGAACCGGTTCGGACGCGGTCGACGAGCCGCTGGGCGATTTCGGCCTCGAGTTCGCGGGCGAGTCGACCGTTCGAAACGGTATGGACGTGGGCCGCACGATCGGCTCCCTGTTCGCGCAGTCGGGTCTCGAGACGCCACAGCTTGGTGACGCCGACCTTGAACGTCTCGGGGGCGAACGCGGCGATGTAGACGGCGTGGTCGTCGTAACAGTCCATCTCGTCTTTCAGGCAGGTGCCGGTACAGCGGGCACAGACCCACGTGCTCGTGTGATACTCGCAGTAGGGGGCAGACGGACGGTCACAGGCGACGTGCGTGCCGGTCTCGTCGATCGTCCCGGCACAGTGGCGCTCGCCGAGCGTGTACGCGAGGTCGTCGCCAACAGCGAGTGAGCGGTGGTCGATCTCGCCGTTGCCGTCGCTTACGACCAGCGCCGAGCCCCGCCCACTCGGTTCGTAGCCCACCAGTTGCACGACCGCGAGTTGTCACCGGGCGCAAATAGCCGTACCGCTCTCCGGACTCATACGGTCTGCTGTACCGATGTACCGGTGCAACCGTAGTGCGGGTTGCGGTTGCACCGGAACTGACTGACAGTAGTCCGTATCAAGTGGTGCGTGTCGGCGAGCGGACCCGGCGACGAGGACCGGCAGCGAAGACCCTATACCGGTACTATCCTAAGCGCCGTCCATGCAAGCGCTGGTCATCGCGGCACACGGATCGCACTTGAATCCGGACGCCTCGGATCCGACCTACGCCCACGCGGATACGATCCGCGAGACGGGCGCGTTCGACGAGGTCCGCGAGGCGTTCTGGAAGGAAGAGCCACACTTCCGCGAGGTGGTCCGCACGCTCGAGGCTGACGAGGTGTTCGTCGTCCCCCTCTTTATCAGCGAGGGCTATTTCACCGAAGAGGTCATTCCGCGGGAACTGCGGTTGGATGACTGGGATCCCGAAAAGTGGGACTCCGACGGCACAAGCGCCTCGCAGGCCACGCTCGAGGCTGACGATGTCGGCAAGACCATCCATTACTGTGGGCCGGTCGGTACCCACGACGCGATGACGGACGTGATCGTTCAGCGGGCCGAGACCGCCACTGGCGATCCAGCCGTCGGCGAGGGCGTCGGGCTGGCCGTCGTCGGCCACGGCACCGAGCGCAACGAAAACTCCGCGAAGGCGATCGAATACCACAGCGAGCGCATCCGCGAGCGCGGTCGCTTCGACGAGGTCAAGGCGCTGTTTATGGACGAGGAACCGGAGGTCGACGACGTCACGGACTACTTCGAGAGCGACGACATCGTCGTCGTCCCACTGTTTATCGCCGACGGCTACCACACCCAAGAGGACATCCCCGAGGACATGGGGCTGACCGAGGACTACCGGCTGGGCTGGGACGTGCCCGCCGAGGTCGACGGCCACCGGATCTGGTACACCGGTGCCGTCGGCACCGAGGACCTCATGGCCGACGTCGTCCTCGAGCGCGCGGCTGATGCCGGTGCGGACATCGGCGACGCTCGCGAGACGGTCCGCGACATTGCCAGCTCAGTCGCCGACGCCGACCACGAACCGAGCGCGGGAACGGGCGCGGGTGACTAAGACATGACAGCAGTACATGGGAGCCTCGAGCCGCTGCTCGACCGCGCATCCGCTGGTGTCACGTTCGACAGCCTCCGTATCGACGAGGAAGACGGCAACTACGTCCTCGAGACGCCCGCCGACGAGTGGCACGACCTCGACGAGGCTGCCCTTCGAGAGGCCCTCGAGACCTGCGAGGAGTACGTGACCAACTGGCGTTACTGGCAGGAGACCGTCGGCGGGGAGGGAACCGCCCGGCGTGCGTTCCTCCGGTGGTGCGAGCACGCACCGATCCCGGACGCCGACGAGCATACGACCACGACCGATGGCCTCGCGGTGCCAGCACGATACGACGCACTCCGCGAGGGCATCGACCGGCGGTGGGGTCAACTGTCGATCACGGCCCGCTTCGTCGACGTCGACGACCCCGACGGCGAGCGCGTCTACGATCTCTGGCACGTCGACGACGCCGACAGCGACCTCGCCGACCTCGAGGTCTACGACGACCCGCGTGACGCTCGCGAGATCGCGACCTACGATGAGGACGGCCGCTACCGGCCGCTGAAGACCGCACCAACGCTCGTTTCGGGTTGGGCGTTTACCGGCCTCTCGGGTGCGGAACTCGTCGAAACAGTCGGTTTTCTCTACCCCGCGACGATCGCCAACTGGCACCGCGAACTACGTGATAATCTGGATGTCGACCACTGGACCGAGACCGCCGAGCGCCAGACCGGCATCTACGACGTGATCGACGAACTTCCGCGCGAGGCCGTCGACTGGATGGCCGAGGCCTGCTGTGTCGACTCGCAGTGTCTGCGTCGTCGAGAATGGGGATACGACGAAGACGACGACTTGGACGTCGATGGCGGTGACGGCCCGTTCCCCTGCCGGGAACCCTGTTCGCTCGTAATCGCCGCCGCCCGCAAGTGGGCCATCCTCGAGTCCGAGGACGAACACACTTATGAACTCGAGCTCACGACAAGCGAACTCAACCAGCTCGAGGAACTGATCGATGCAGTCGCGGAGGGCCGCACGGATGAGATCCGCGAGGCAGACGTCTACGACGGGGCGAACCGCTATCGGGCGCGATACCTCCGGGCGAAGCGAGTCGGCGAGGACGGCCTCGAGGCGACGCAGGTCGACGAGTAACTCGCTCGCGGAGTCGTCCCACTATTATTGGAGTAACAGAACCAGCGCCACGACGACGCCGGCGACGACGCTTCCCAGGCCGGCCGTCGCGATCGGACTCCCGATCGACGCCGTTGTCAGCGTTGCAATCGTGAGCGCGACCACGCCCAGCGCCAGCACCGCCAGCGTTCCCGTCTCGACCCCGCGGACGGCAGTAATTCGGCCGACTGCCTGTTCGAACATCGTCGGCTCGGGTTCCGAGCGGGCGGGTTCAGCAAGCGATTCGTCGATGTCGACGTCCGGCGGCCCCGGGACGACGGTGACGTCGATCGTAACTGATTCCGAGCCATAGCCCGTCAGCACCTCGAGCCGACCGTCGACTGGCTGCTCGATCGCGTCGGCGTCGACGGCGATCGGAACGGCCGTGACGCTGTCTGGCTCGACGTAGTAGTTCGTGCCGTCGAGCGATGCGATCCGCTCGAGATCACCGTGGAGACGACAATGGACGTGGGCTGGCGACTCGTGTCCTGCAAGCGAGAGCCGAAACGAGCCGTCGGTCTCGAGCGCGGTGCTGGCCGGCTCGAGCGCGTCTGCGGACCCGCGGTTGACGTGGACGGTGACCTCGATTGGTGACACGGTTTGTGTCGGTCAGGCTGGCGTTTCGTCGCGCATGTCCGGCGGCAGCAGGTTCGGGATCCCGTCTTCGATCGGGTAGGCCTCGCCACACTCCGTACAGACGAGTTCGCCGCCGACGACCTCGTCGCCGTCGTACTCGGCGTTCTCGAGTTCCAGATCGTGTTTATCGAGCGGACAGCAGAGAATGTCCAGCAACGACTCCTTCATACTACGTAGGCTCGTCGCCTGCAGCAAAAGGTTTCGGGAACGTTGCTCGTGACAGGGTACCCGCCCAATCCGAGCGAGTGCATCGGAGTTGTACGACTTTGCGATTCGAATCAGTCCTCTACGGCCGCTTCAGATGTATCACTCGTCGGTTCCTGAGCTAATTCGAGCGGTTCGGATGACTCATCGGTCTCTGGGACCTGCTGTGGCAGAAACGTCGAGACGACGAGCAAGAGCAACACGAACAGCGCAAGGAGCAGGAGCGCTGCCTGCTGGGCATCGACCATCGCGGTCTCGAAGATCCCCTCGAGTAATCGTCGTTCCGCTGGCGTGAGTTGGGCCAGAAACGCTTGCTGCGTGGCTTCGGTTGCCGTCTCCGCGGCGTCCTCGAGTGCCAGCACCAGTTCAATTCGTTGGTCCACCGACACGGCCTCGTCTCTCGCTTGCAGGACGCCATCGACGACGCTGCCGTAGAACCGGCCGAGCAGGACCGAACCGACGACTGCCGTTCCCAGCGAGAACCCCATCGAACTGCTCGCGTTCAAGACCCCGGACGCCTCGGCGTAGTTCGCGGCGGGGACAGCAGAAAGCGTCATATTGACGAGCTGGCCCATGAGCAGCCCGAGACCGGCTCCGACGAACGCCATCGGGATGGCCATCTCGCGGATCGTCTGCTCGGGGCTCGTCTGCCCGTACAGGAGAATCACTCCGAGGCCCATACACGCGATGCCAGCCTGGACGAGCGTCTTCGGCGAGAGGGACGCACGCCAGCTGGTTGTACCCGTCGAAAAGATGAGCGTCGCGAGGGAGTATGGAAGCATCGCAAGCCCGGCTTCGAAGGCGGTGTGACCGAGTGCCGACTGGAGGTAGACCGGAACGACGAACATGAAACCAGCCATGACGACCGAGCGGACGCTGTACGTGGCAACACCCGAGAGAAAACGGCTGTTCATCAGGATACCCATTGGAACGAGGGGCGATCTCCCGGCGCGTTCCAGTCGGCGTTCGTACTGGACAAACGCGGCGAGCGTGAGCAGTCCAAGTCCAAGAAACCAGATCGCGGGTGATGTCCCAAACGGATTGAATTGCACCCCGCCGACGGCGAACGGCCGCCGTGCGAGGAGCCACCCGTACTTCCCGCTCAAAAGGAATCCCGTGACGAGCGCCGTTGCTCCGGCGATAGAGAGGACTGTCCCGCCGAGATCCAGTGAGCGACGCGTGTCCGTCAGCCGGCCCGAGCTCACATACCGGACGAAAACGAGTGTCGCCCCCACGACGACGAGTTCCAGTGCAAACCCCCATCGCCAGCTAGCGTACGTCGTGACTGCCCCGCCGAAAATCGGGCCAACGGCTGCGCCGACCGCACTCACACCGGCCAACAGTCCGAGCGCCGTCGCCCGATTGTCCGCTTCGTAACTGAACATCAACACGGTGTACGTCAGGGGGAGTAACACGGCGGCCCCAATACCCATGATGAGCGACCACCCGATGGTGAGCACCACGACGTTCCAGCTGAGAGCTGCCAAGAGCGTCCCGCCAGCATAGACGATCAGTGCGGCTGTCATCACACGCCTGACCTCGTAGATGGCCGGCAGCTTGCCGCCTGGAAGGATCAACGCGCCGAGCACCAACGAGTAAAACGAGATCGCTCCCTGAATGACGGTGACCGTGGTGTCGAACTCCGCGACGATCGCAGGAACTGCCACGTTCATCAGCGCCGAGTTGATCGACACGACGAACATCGCTAGACTCACTGCGATCAGTGGCCCCCAGTAGCCCACCCTCGAGTGCCGATTCTCAGCTGTGTCAGTATTTCCACTGGGATCGGACCCGGCTGCCATATGGTCTCAATACGTCCGAGCGAAAAATAACGGGTGTGTGCCGGCGACAGCGATTCAGCCGAGGCTGACGACTGGATATCATTCGGACACCGGTTCGACCACAGCTTCGGTACGAACGGCAAAAACAGCGGTCGTCGGAAATCCCAACGAGAGCGTTATTCGTACGGGTTCTCGACGATGACGGTCTCCTCGCGGCCGGGACCGACGCCAACCGCATAGATCGGCGTCTCGAGTTCGTCGCTGATGTACTCGAGGTAGGTCCGTGCGTTCTCGGGGATCGCCTCGTAGCCCTCGGCGGCGACTTCGGCCCAGTCGACTTCGGGCCAGCCATCGAAGGACTTGAACGTCGCTTCGCAGCGACCCCACTGCTCGGTCGTCGGCGGCATGGTGAAGATTTCCTCGCCGTCGAACTCGTAGCTGTGACCGACTTTCACTTCGTCGAGACCGGCCAGGACGTCGATGTGGTTGATCGCCAGTCCCGTAAAGCCGTTCGCACGGGTTGCGTGGCGCAGCATTGGCATGTCGAGCCACCCGACACGACGTGGACGGCCGGTGACAGTCCCGTACTCGCCACCCTCGTCGCGGATCCGGGTCGCGAGTTCCTCTTCGTCCTCACCAGCACCCTCGCTTGCGTCGTAGTCGGGTGTCTGGTCCTCGACACCGCCGAGTTCGGTCGGGAGCGGACCCGTGCCGACCCGCGAGAGATAGGCTTTGACGATCCCGATGACGTCTCCCTGTCCGACGACGGTCGGACCGAGGCCGGTGCCGACGCTTGCGCCACCAGAACTCGGGTTCGAGGAGGTGACGTAGGGGTAGACGCCGTGGTCGATGTCGAGCGACGTTCCCTGTGCACCCTCGAGCATGACGTTGTCGCCGGCGTCGATCCGTTCTTGCAGGAAGTCTCCGCAGTCGACGGTCATCCCTTCCTCTTCGAGGCGTTCGCCGTATTCGCGGTAGGTCTCGTAGAGGTGCTCGATGTCGAACTCCTCACCGGTCTCCTTCTCGAAGACCTCCTCGGCGAGGGCTTTCTTCTGGGGAACGACGTACTCGAGGCGCTCGCGCAGCGCGTCGGGGTCGAGCAAGTCGCCGATCCGGACGCCGCGGCGGCCGGCCTTGTCCTCGTAGGTCGGGCCGATGCCGCGTTTGGTCGTGCCAGCGGCGAGGTCATCCTTTTCTTCTTCCTCGATGCCGTCGAGTGCGCGATGATAGGGGAGGATAACGTGTGCGCGCTCGGCGACACGGACGTCCGGCTCGAGACCGCGGTCGCGGAGGGTGTCGATCTCGTCGAACAGCGTCTCGGGGTTGACGACACAACCGTTGCCGAGGACGCCGACCTTTCCTCGGACGGCTCCCGATGGCACGAGCGACAGTTTGTACTTCTCACCGTCGTGAACGACGGTATGGCCAGCGTTGTCGCCGCCCTGATACCGGGCAACGACATCGGCGGCGTCGCCGTACAGGTCGACGACTCCACCTTTACCTTCGTCGCCGAGTTGCGACCCGACGATAGTGACGGTCATAACAGCGACGGGTTCTTGCCCGGTCGATAAACAGATTACGGTATACGGGTGTCGACACAGTGGTCCACGACGCACATGGCAGACAGGATTTCCACCGCAACCGGAAAGACACGTCCTGTAACAGGAATTTGGTCACACCGGAAGCGTTAACTACTGACAGGAACCACCGTTTTATTGACAGGGTCGTTTCAGCGCTCGAGAGTAACTTTTAAAAGGCCCAAAGACAAGTTAACAAATGCCATGATAGACCGACTTGAGAAGGAAGTCGATATGTTGGAACGACATCTGCAGGTCCTGAAGATGGTCATCGAGAACGAGCCGATCGGGATCGTCAAGATGTCGAACGAGACGGGCTACCCACACCACAAGGTTCGCTACTCGCTTCGCGTTCTCGAGGAGGAGAACCTCATCGAGCCCTCGAGCCAGGGTGCGATCAAGACCGAGCGTACCGCCGAGTTCGTCGACGAACTCGACGACAAGCTTGACGACATCGTCGACAAGCTCGACGGCATGAAGATCGAAGACGTCGCCGAGATCGAAGGATAGACTCTCGTCCACGTCGGACGTTGTCGCCCATCCCCGCGATCGACGTCGGTACGACACGGACAGCGTACACTTTTTGCAGCCGCATATCGGCCACCCTCGAGCCGTGCGTGCGGTCTGCCAGTCACTGACGAGACTGCACTCGAAAACGACACAACGGAGACGGGATCGAGAGCGACGGACTACAGCTCCGGCACGTTCATATGGAACCCTTCCGAGCGCGACTCGACGAGACAGAGGTGGTAGCCGGATTTCCGCGAGAGGTTGACGTAACTCAGCTTCGAGCTGCGGCTGAGAAAGCCGCTGCTCGTCGCCTGTTCGGCCACCTCGAGCGCGCCGGGCTCGAAGTAACTCGAGGTGACGGCGATCGCGGCCGCAAGGTCCGGATAGTTGGCCTTGACGGCGGAGGCGGCTTCCTCGAGTTCTGCGAGGAGGTCTTTCGTCGCGGGCTCGCGCGAGTCGTTGAGCGTGACCAGCAGTAACGGGTTCCCCATCTTGTCGAACGCGACGATATCGAACGTCAACTCCTCGGGGACGTCGTCGGTGTCGTCGTCGGCAAGCGAGATGGTTGCGCCGAGTTCGGCCCGGTCGATTCGCGGGATCGCATCGTAGAGGTCGCCCAGTCCGTCGGCGTTCCCGGTGTCGCGGATCTCATACAGGAGCATCTCGGTGAGCCAGTCGACGAACCGATACTCCATCGTCGTCTCGAGAAAGTCGTCGTACGGTTGTCCGTCGACGGCCGCGTCGTTCGAGTCGAAGCCGGTGTGATGTTCCAGTCGCAGGTTCGATGCGACCTCGCTCCGGTCGGCATCGCCGTCGTGGGCCGTCTCGAGGGTCGGCTGGCTCTTCGAGGCGTATCTGACGAAGAGGTTCGTCTGCGAAAGCGCCTGCTGGGGCGATAGCTGCGTCCCGGCGCTGACGTCGGCCGCCGTGCCACCGGCGTCTTGCGTTTGCGCGTGCTCGAGTTCCGTCTCGAGGTCGCCGATCCGGGACTGCAGCCGGTCAACCGTCGCGGACAGGTCGTCGTTCTCAGCGCGCAGCCGATCGCGTTCGGCCTCGAGTTCCTCGGCTTTCGTCGCAAGTGAGTCGCGTTGGTCCTGCAGTGTCTCGACTTTCTCGGTCAGCGCTGCAACTCGATCGCTGTGGGCATCGGTCGCGGCGGCAGCACCCTGTGTTCGGCTGCCAGCCTGTGTACGTGATTGGTCCGCACGGGAGCCGGACGTGCTGGCCGACGCCGCGGCTCGATCCGACGACTGAGTCGGTGACTGTACAGCGGACGAGGAGGTGTCCGTGTTCGTCTCGGACGCCGTCGACGGTTGGTCCATGCGCAGTTCGCGGCCATCCGTGCTCGAACTCGAGTCAGCATCTGAGTCGCTGTTGTCTGGATCGATCGAGGGAATACGCCGCGTCTCGCGCCACTCCTCTTCGCGTTCGAACTCCTCTTCGAGCCCGTCGCCCGCGGTCGCCGTCTCGGACTCGGTGACAGGATCGTCACTGGCCGAGCCAGTCGCTGGCTCGTCATCGTCGTCAACCCAGGAGATGCCGTTGCGATCGAGTTCCTCCGCGGCCGCTTCGATTTCTGCAAGCTCGGGTTCCGTCGCGACGTCGGCGTCCACTGTCGACGACTCGTCAGCCGACGCTACCGCTGTCTCTGACTCGGCGGCAACCGGTTCAGCCTCCGTCTCGGCGTCTTGTGTCGCGGTCTGCGGTGAGTCATCGACAGCGCCCGTCTCGGCTGCGGACGCCGGTTCGGCGTCACCGTCGGACGGCGACTCGGTAATCCCGGCCGACGGTGGCTCAGGTTCGACCTCGCTGGTATCGGTCGCCGTAATACCCGTCGGATCGTCCGTGAGGTCCGTTTCCGACGACAGCGGCGACTCGTCGTCGCTGACGTCTTCGGTCGACTCCGTCTCAGCCGCAGGGGCAGCGTCAACGGTTTCAGTACTCGAGATGTCGATCGGCTCGAGCGACGACGATCCCATGGGGTCGGACTCCGACGCGTCATCGGTCGGCGCGTCGGAAGTGCCGGTATCGGTCGTGGTGTCAGCGGTCGTAGACTCGGTCCCCGAGTCCGGCTCCGACGCCGAGTCGGCCGTCCCCGGAACGTCGACGACATCGATCTCGACGTCGGTGACTTCGTAGATGCCGACTTCGTCGGCCGCGCGTTCGAACGCTTCCTCGCCTGTAAGCAGCCGTTCGGCATTCCCGATGTACGCCGCAGCCATGCGACGACCGCCGTAGTAGACAGCATAGTAGTCGCCGCTGAGAACGTTCTCGCTCAGTTCGATGTACCCGGTAAACGATCCGCTCTGGAGTGTCTCGTCGACTTCTCGAAGCGGCGTCTCGTTCGTATAGTACTTCGCCCGTGTCTCGCCGCCCTGTTCTTCCATCGTACAGAGCAGAGGCAGCGACGGATCGGGTGCCTCATAACACGTTCCCGAGGCGGTTTCGAAGTCGTCGATATCGCCATCGATGACGCCGACAACGCGGCCGTTGAGCATACAGAGCCACGTGCCAGCCGCCGATACAGCACCGGAGAAATCAGCGTGGGCGAGATCGGAGAGACCGTCGAACCCCCCATTAAACGGGCGGGAGTCCCACTCCTCGACGCGCTCTTGCGTGCGCGGATCCATACGTCAACAAGCGGGAACCGCACCAAATACGTTTCGTCTAGACTGTCACTAGATCTTGGATTCTGCGTCCTCGGCGAGTTCTTTCATCCGCTTGCCGATCCGGCCGGCACTCGAGAACTCATCGTCGCTCATCGCATTGGCGAGTGCGTTCCCGAGAACGAAGACCGCGTGTTTGTGTTCGCTTTTCGACTTGTGGACGTGCGAGGGGTCGACGTCGAGCTGGCGGTAGGGGTCGAACAGCGTTTCATCGACTCCCTCACGCTCCGAAAAGTACTCCATGATGACGACGAGTTCTTCGTGGAGCTCGAGGAGTTCGTCCTTATGCATACGCGCTGTTAGGAAGGGTTTCGATTTAAGCGTTGTGTGGCCCCGTGTCGCAAAATCGAACGCGACCGCTCAGCGGGGGGATGACGGAGTCCTGTCGTGAACGGAGCAACCGCCGGGACGTGGAGTCGTGGCGTGTCGTGATCAGTCGGCGCTGGCAGACGTAATGTCTGCATCCGCGGCCTCCTCACGGTGGTCTGCAGGGAACCACGCGAGTTTGTGATCGGCGGTGACGCGAACGGCGACGCGCTCGTCTAAGTCGATATGATCGGAGTGGTTGTGCATACACTCGATCGTTTCGCCACTGTCGAGTTCGACGCGATAGAGGACGGTCGGGCCGAGATAGCGCCGATAGACGACGTGGCCGTCGGCCTCCGCACCGTCGGCAGGGTAGGCCGTGACGTCGTCGGGTCGAATAAGGAGGTCGACAGTCGAGCCGTCGTATTGGTGGGCCAGCCCGTGAACGTCATCGCGGAGGACGCGACCGAGTGCGGTGTCGACGCTGTCGCCGTGGACCTCTCCCGGGAGGAAACTGGCGTGGCCCAGAAAGCCAGCGACAAATCGCGATTCGGGCTGCTGGAAGACTTCCTGGGGGGTATCGATTTGTTCGATGTCGCCGTCGTTCATCACGGCGACGCGGTCGGAAATGGACAGCGCCTCCTCCTGATCGTGAGTCACGGAGATCGCGGTGACGCCCGTCTGCTTGATGATCCGGCGAACCTCCTCGCGCATCTCGACGCGTAGATCCACGTCCAGACTCGAGAAGGGTTCGTCGAGCAACAGCATCTCGGGTTCGGGAGCCAGCGAGCGGGCAAGCGCGATGCGCTGTTGTTGCCCGCCGGAGAGCTCGTTCGGATAGTGGTCGCCGTGGGCCTCGAGGCCGACGAGCTCGAGCAGTTCGTCGACGCGGCGCGCGCGCTCGCTCTCGGATCGATCCTGCAAGCCGAAGGCGACGTTCTCGCGGGCGGTGAGATGTGGAAACAGTGCGAAGTCCTGAAAGACGACGCCGACGTCACGGTCTTCCGGCGGAACGAACTGGCCGTCGCCCGAGACCGTCTCACCTTGCAATCGAATCTGTCCGGCGTTGGGTTCCTCGAGGCCGGCGATCAGCCGAAGCGTCGTGGTCTTTCCGCAGCCGGATGGGCCGAGCAGGGTCAGGATTTCACCGTCACGGACGGCGATCGAGAGGTCGCCGATGACCTCCTGGGTCCCGTAGCGTTTCGCGATACCGTCGAGTTCGAGAACCGTCTCGCTCGTCGTCGGCTCGTTGGATCGGTTCTCGACCGCCGTCGTAAGCAGTTCTCCTTTGGCCATATCTCGACCCTCCGGCAGCTGCCGGCATACATTCCATTTAGGCGTGCCTAAATCACTTATAATTGCCGGTTCGGCTCCAGACAGCGGAGATAACGGCTCACTCGGGAGAACAGCGGTCGAGCCCGCTGTTGATCAGAGTTCGACGCCGCTTGGGATCAGGCTATGCTGCCGAAGCAAACTCCCCTCGTCGTCGTAGACCAGAAACGTTCGCTTGTCGTAGCTGACGAACGGCTCGCCATCGAGCGTGATCTCGACGCGATACTGGCCCTCGTCGCCCGCGGTCTCGCCGTAGCGCCGTGCAGCGCGGATGAACTGCAAGACATCGGTGGCGTCTTCGTTGAGTTCGAGGATGAACTCGCCGGTGATGCGGTTGGTCACGCTCACTACCCCCGCAGTATCGTCCTCGAGCGGTCCCTGTAGCCGGAGGGCTGCATCCGTCTCGCTCGCCTCGAGAACGTCGCCGTCGGGACCAGTCAGGCGCTCGCGAAGCATCGCTTCCGGGCCGGTGAAGTCGATCGCTACCGAGGGCTTTTTCGGCTCGCCGTCGGTTTCGGCCCAGTCAATATTGGTGACATCTAACGTGAAGTGCTCGCGCCTCATTCCGTACGTGATCCTTCGGCCTCGCGCAGTATGAACGTAACGCACGGAGAACACGTCTCCGGAGACACATCGAAGTCGTCGGCTCGGCCGAGCTACTGGCAAGCACGTGCCCGACCGTATCGGCCGCAGCGAGTAGAAACCCTTTAGTCTGCGACGACGGTACCGACGGTGGGAAGCGCACGGCCGCAAATCCGACTGTGTCACCCCCTTTTCCGGGTGGCTTGGGATTGCGGAAGTGCACGGCGAGAGCCGGCTGCTGTCGGCAGACACGCCGCCATCGAGGCGCGTGCGCGCTCGACAGCGAACACGAGCGGTCAGTGCGATTCCTATCCTCAAACAATGGCACGAATGCACACCCGCCGTCGCGGCTCGTCCGGTTCGGACAAGCCGTCGGCAGACGAACCGCCGGAGTGGAGCGACGTCGACCCAGAAGACATCGAATCTCGGGTCGTCGAACTGGCAGAGCAGGGCTACGATCCCAGCCAGATCGGGATGAAGCTGCGTGACGAAGGCGTCACCGGCACGCCCGTCCCGGACGTCAAGCTGGCGACCGGGAAGAAAGTCACCGAGATCCTCGAGGAGAACGACGCCACGTCTGACATCCCTGAGGACCTCCGAAACCTGATGGAGCGTGCCGTGCGCCTGCGCGAGCACGTCCAGGAGAACCAGCAGGACCACCAGAACAAGCGCGCCCTGCAGAACACCGAAGCGAAGGTCCGTCGTCTGGTCGACTACTACCGCGGCGACGAACTCGAGCCCGACTTCACGTACTCCTACGAGGTCGCAGTCGAGCTCCTCGAGAACGAGTAACACCGCATGTCCACCGAGGGTCGATCCGCCGAGCCGGCGTCCGCCACGAACACCCTCGAGAGCGCCGGCTTCGTTCGGCTGCTCACCCGCGCCGATGGCGATGCCCTCGCCGCGAGCGGACTGCTCGCGAGCGCGCTCGACGACAGCGAAACGCCGTTTCAGGTGACCGTCGCGCCTACGGTTGCGGCACGATCCAAACGGATTCACACACCGACGAGCGAGGACGACGTGACCGTCGTCGTCGGCACCGCTGACGCGGCCGACGCGGACGACGTCATCCAGCTTGCGGCACCCGATCGGCCAGCGACACTCGAGGCAGTCGATCTCGTCCGTCACCTCGACGTGACGCCGGATCCGGTTGTCGCACTCGCCGGCATCGTCGCAAGCGGCGGCGAACCCGGCGCAGGCGAAAGCGAATGGCTCGAAACAGCTGCACGCGAGCAGGGCCTGCTCGAGCAGCGCCCGGGCGTTGCGATTCCGACCGTCGATCCGGTCGACGGGCTCGCTCACTCGACACGGCTGCACGCGCCGTGGTCAGGCGACCGGGACGCGACCCGCGAGGCGCTCGCTAACGTTGTCGATTGCGATCACACCGATTTCGACCCGGACGACCACCGGGCAATCGCCTCCCTGGTCGCACTCGACGTCGTCGGTGCCGACGGGGCGACTGACGCTGCCGCAAAGACGATCGGCCAAGCGTTACAGCCGTACGTGACGCCTGACGGCCCCTTCGAGACGCTCGGCGGCTTCGCCGACGTACTCGAGGCGACGGCCAGCGCAGCCCCCGGAATGGGCGTCGCGCTGGCGATGGGCCACGACGTCCGCGAGCGAACACTCGAGGGCTGGCGCGAGTATGGACGCCGCGCTCAGGTGGCGCTCAGGGACGGCTCGACCGGCCGCTACGACGGGCTGTTCGTCGTCGGCATCGATGACGGCCCCGTCGACGCCATCGCACGGCTCGCGGTTGCCTACCGGTCGCCCGAGCCAACCGTCCTCGCCGTCGGAGACGGTGAGGCAGCAATCGCGACCCGCGAGGCTGGCTCGCTCGGCGCGACCGTCGAGGCAGTCGCCCGCGAGCTCGCGGAGCGAGTGCCCGAGGCTGACGTCGACTACGATGGCGGCCAGCGGCGTGGCTACCTACAATTCGACCCCGACGTGGACGAGACGACGATCATCGCAGCAGTGAGGAACCTCCTATGAGTCGGCACGCGACGATTCGGACGGCCCACGACGACGCGACGCTTGTCGCACGGGCGCTTCGCCCGGACAACACCGACGAGATGGAGACGACCGTCGACCGCGACGGTGAGACCGCGACGGTCGTCACGCACATCGAACGCGAGACGACCAGCGGCCTGCAGTCGACGGTCGACGACTACGTCGTCAACCTCGAGGTTGCGATCGACATCGTTTCACAGGCACGAACCGAACAGCACGCAGAACCGACGGACACGGGAGTTGTGTCCGACCGCGATAGCGACTCAACACACGATACACAATGAGTGAACGATCAGTTTCACGCGCGAAACAGGAGAAGCGGTGGTACACCGTCCTGGCACCCGAGCAGTTCGATCGCCAGGAACTCGGCGAGACCCCCGCTGACGAGCCGGAGAAAGTCTACGACCGAACCATCGAAACGACGCTCGGCGAACTCACGAACAACGCCAGCGAGAACAACACGAAGCTGACCTTCCAGGTCACCGATGTCGGCAGCGACAGCGCATACACGGAGTTCAAGGAACACTCCCTGACCCGTGACTACCTGCGTTCGCTGGTCCGTCGCGGTGCCTCGAAGATCGAGGCCTACGTCACCGTCCTCACGACGGACGACTACCGCGTCCAGATCCAGCCCGTCGCCTTCACGACCAAGAAGGCCGACGCAAGCCAGGAGAAGGCCATCCGCGAGCAGATGGTCCAGATGATCGAAGAGGCCGCCGAGGAGCGCTCCTTCGAGGAACTCATCGACAGCGTCGTCGAAGGCCGCCTCTCCTCTGCGATCTACGGCGAGGCCAAAACGATCTACCCGCTGCGCCGCGTCGAGATCCAGAAGACCACCCTCGAGGCCCACCCCGAGGAAGTCGCCGAAGAAGAAGCGGCCGCCGTCGACGTCGACGAAGACGACGTCGCCACGGACGACTAAGCCGGTCGCTCCTCGATTTCACTGCCACTTTTTGATGCTGTCTCTCGAGCCGGTAGCCGACGGCTCGAGCGGACCTGACAGTGCGAGCATCGATAGAAGAAGCGAACTGACGCGGCTCGCAGTCGTCACTCGGAGACGATGATCTTCCCGTCCATCTCCGCGCGTTCGTGTGGGATACAAAAGTACTCGTAGGTGCCCGGCACCTCGAAGGTGTGTTCGAACGTCTCGCGTGGACCGAGGCGGCCACCGCGTTGGCCTTGCCAGGCATGGCGTGCCGACGCTTGATTCTCGAAGCCACCGGTAGCGAAAAAGGCAGCGCCGTCCGGGATCCCGTTGTCGTAGGCGGTAACGGTGTGGTCGGCCTCGCTCGTGTTTTTCCAGACGACGGTCTCGCCGACGGAGATCTCGTAGACATCAGGGAGGAACGTGGTTCGATTCATACCGATGTGACAGTCCTCGCCGGAACAGGGATCGCTCCCGCCGGTACTGATCGCGGACGAACACCCTGCCAGGCCAGCCGAAACGGCAGTCCCGACAGCAGCGAGATAGACACGCCGGTGCATGCCCTTTCGTTAGGACAGTTGCCGTATAACCGCCCCGGTTCGGTTCTCGAAAGCGGCCCCGTGGAAACGAAAACACGTAAGGTATCTCCCCGTCGAATCGGGCTATATGCTCCCCCGGTTCGTCGGTCGACTGGGCGTCGCTGACGCGGTGACGATCGCCAACGCCGCGCTGGGGTTCGTCGCAGTCGTCATCGCGAGCGTCAACATCGACCTGGCCGCCCGACTGATCCTGCTGGCGGCGATCGCGGACGGCCTCGACGGCATCCTCGCACGCCGCTATGGTGGCACCGACGCTGGCCCCTATCTCGACTCGCTTGCTGATGTCGCCTCCTTCGCCGTCGCCCCTGCCGTCCTCTCGTTTACCGTTGTCACCGACGGCCTCGAGATCGCGTTCGACGCGATCACCGCCGAACTTCTGGCCGTGACCGGCGTCTGTGCCCTGTTCGTCGCGATGGCTGTTACGCGACTGGGGATGTACACCGCCTACGACGTCACCGGCAACCACACCGAAGGCGTCCAGACGACACTGGCCGCGACGATCCTCGGTGCGGCGATCCTCGCGGGCGAAACCCAACCCGAGCTCGTTCTCGCAGTCACCGCTGCGTTCTCTTATCTGATGGTCTCACGGATCGAGTATCCCGATCTGCTGGCTCGAGACGCGGCGATTATGGGTGTCGTCCATGCGCTCGCGATCCTCGTGCCGACCGTTGCCGGGCGGACGTTTCCGTATGCGCTCCTCACGCTCGGGCTAGCGTACATGACGCTCAGTCCCTGGTTCTACTGGGGTGAGACGGAACGACCGTCAGAGACGGACGTCGATGTGCATGGAAACGCTTAGGACCGTGCTGACACGACTGTAAGGTATGCACACTGTCACGCGTCGGCGTCGTCCCCGGGTGGTACGATGAGTGAGGACGAGGCAAACGGTGACGACGCGGCCGCCGAAGCCGAACCGGACGAGGAAGAGTCGGTCGATCTCGAGGCCATTGGCGAGCGACTCGCGGCGCTCGCTGATGACCTCGACGCTCTCGATGCGGACCTCGAGGCGGCCGAGACCGAAGACGACCTCGATGTCGTCGAAGCGGATCTCGACTCGTTTCGTGAGGACCTCGAGAGCGTCGAGGTTCCGGAGCCACCGGAACCCGACGAGGACGAGGAAGAAGACGAAGAACCCGCGCCCGAAGAGGAACTGCAGGACGAGTACGATGAGATCGAAAGCGATCTCTCCGATCTCGAGTCCGACCTCGAAGACCAGCGCGGTCCCTACGGCGAAGACGTCGTGAGCGAGATCAACAGCGCCAGCGGCACGATCACGGGCACCCGCTGGACCGAAGAGGGCAACGCCGAACTGATCGAGGCGGTCGAGGACTTCCTTGACGAGTTTAATAGCTTGCTCGACAGTTCGGTGACGCTGGTCGACGAGGGAGCGGACGTGTCGGCCCAACTCGACACAACCCTCGACGATGCTGTCGACGCCGTCGAGGCCGCAGCCCTCGATGCCGACGACGACGCGGCGACGATTGCCGGCCTGCTCGAGGCCACTGACGACCTCCAAAGCGACATCGACGACGCGACCGAGTGGGCTGATCTCGAGGTCCGCGAACAGCTTCGCCGCGAAGGATACTACGACGTGCTCGAGCACGTCAAAGACTACCCGCCCGAGTGGCACGCGCTCAAGGTCCACGAGAAGCGCGGTAACATCGATATGATCCTCCTGGCACTGGATACCTTCGACTCCGATTATATGGAGGAACACTGCATGGAGGCCTTAGAACGGATGGGGCCCGAGGAGGCCATCGAGCCGATGCTCCAGAAGGCAAACCGCCGCGATCAGGCCGCAATGGCCGTCCTCGGCAAAATCGGCGTCGAAGACGAGGAGGTCGTCGATACGCTCCTCGATTACGTCGACTCCAACCCGAACCTCCAGCAGCCCGCGTTCCGCGCGCTCGGAGAAATCGGTGCGAAAGACGCTGTCGAGCCGATCGCACAGCAACTCGTCGCCGACGAAGCGGACGTCCGCAGCTGGGCCGCCCGCGCACTCGGTCTGATCGGCGACACCCGCACCATCGAACCGCTCGCGGACGTCCTCGCAGACGACGATTCCGACCGCGTCCGCGCCAGCGCGGCGTGGGCACTTCGCCAGATCGGCACCACAGCGGCCCTCGAGGTCGTCGCCGGATACGACGACGACCGTGCCTACCTCGTCCAGGCCGAAGCCGAGAGTGTCGACCTCGAGCCAGCAGCCTGACGACGCGACACGGCTGTTTCTTCGACCCACATGTGACGCCCACAGCGTAAGCGGGGCCATGCTCCGAGCGTTTAAGTACGGAGCCGCGCCCAAACCGGGCGATGACCTCCCGACGGGCCGCCCTCGTCGCTGTGTTTGGCTGTTGTCTGATCGCCAGCGCCACGATACTCGCCGGGTTCGCCTTTGCCACTGAACCAGCAGCGAGCGATCGACACGTCGCTCGAGCACTGTCGGGATCGGGTGGCAGTGATAGCGCGACTGCTCGTGCCTGCCCCGCTCGAGCGTCCACTACTCTCCCCACCACTGCGCCGCCACCACGCCCGCGGATCGTCGGCCTCTCCCCGAACCCCACGACCGACAACGACGCCGGCGAGTTCGTCGTCCTCGAAACGCCACCTGACACTCGGCTCGCGGAGCTGACGCTCACTGATGGCCACACGACGGCCGCGCTCCCGAACGAAACGGTCTCCGGGCGCGTCGCCCTCAGTACGGCTCCGAACGTCACCGAGACGCTGACCGACACCCCTGTCCTCGCACTCGAGGGGCACCTCCAACTCGCCAACGGCGGTGATCGGCTCCGCCTTCGAAACGCAACGACGACGATCGACGCAGTGTCATACGACAGCGCGCCGGCGGCCGAACGGTGGTATCGAACGGCGGACCCTAACGAGGCGACCCCCGTTACCGGCGGCCGGTGGTGGCCGCGAGACGCGACCTGTCTACCCGTCTCGAGCGCCGCAGTCGAAGAGGCGACGGCGTTCGTCCTTCCCGACGCGCCAGACGTGCCACGGAAGACGATCCGATCCGCCGACGAACGACTGTTCCTCGCCGGCTACACCGTCACCTCAGAAGCGGTTGCCGCCGACCTCGTCGACGCGGCCGAACGCGGCGTCGAGGTCCAAGTCCTCCTCGAGGCAAGCCCCGTCGGCGGGACACCGGCACCGACCGCAGACGTCCTCGAGACGCTCGAAGAAGGCGGCGTCGCGGTGCGAGTCATCGGCGGCGACGGTGCACGCTACCGGTATCACCATCCCAAATACGCCGTCGCCGACGACCGCGTGCTAGTCACCACGGAAAACTGGAAGCCTGCAGGCGTCGGCGGCGAGAGCAGCCGCGGTTGGGGCGTCCGCTTCGAGGACGAGGCCCTCGCGGCCGATCTTTCGGGTATCTTCCGAGCCGATTTCGAGGGGTGGGATACGACCGCTGGCGCGGCCTATCGCGCGAACACCTCGTTCGTCGACGACGATGATCCGGTCGTCACCGCGCGCGATACTGCGTTTCCGACGGTCCACGAACCCGCAACGGTGCCTGTCGAGTCGGCAGAACTGTTAGTCGCACCGGACAACGCCGAGTACCGACTTCAGGACCTGCTCCGTGGGGCCGACGACGAGATTCTCGTCGTCCAGCCCAGTATCGCAACCGACGTTTCGCTACTCGAGGCGACGCTCGAGGCGGCCCGCCGCGGTGTCGACGTTCGCATCCTGCTCGGATCGACGTGGTACAACGCCGAGGAAAACGAGCGACTCGCAGCCGACCTCGAGCGCCTCGCTGCCAACGACGAGCTCTCGCTCGAGGTGCAACTCGTTGCGGATACCGATCGCTTCGAGAAGATCCACGCGAAGGGCATCGTGATCGACCGGGAGGTGGCAATCGTCGGCAGTGCCAATTGGAACGAAAACTCGCTCGAGAACAATCGCGAGGTGCTCGTCGTCCTCCACGGCGCAGAGATCGCGACCTACTACGCGGACGTATTCGAGGCGGATTGGTCCAGCGACGGCTGGCGGTTCCCCATCGGGATCAGCGCCACCGTCGTCGCTGCCCTCGTCGTCGCGGCAATCGTCGGCAGACGCTATGTGCGCTTCGGGGGTCCCCCGTCCGAATACACCTGAGACGGGCTGTTGTCACTGTGGGCCGGCGTACCACCAACCCGTCATGCGGGTGTGCCGGAACTGACTGACAAGAGTCCGTATGGAAATCAGTCCGCGCGGCCGCTGATCTCGAGGAGTTCGCAGTGATCGGCCTCGGGGTCGAAACAGTCGGGACACTGCTCGGGCCGGTCGATGATCGTATCCAGACGCTCTGCGACGGTGTCGTCGATGACGCTCTCGAGCGCGTGTGCTTCCTCGCGGAACTCCTCGACTTCGAGGACGTTCGCGAGGAAGCGTTCGATGATGCAGTAGGTCTGAAGGGCATCATGAGCACGCTCGAGGCCCTCATCGGTCAGGCTTGCGCCCTTGTACTTCTCGTGTTCGACGAGCTCGCGGTCTTGGAGTTTCCCGACCATTTCGTTGACACTCGCAGGGCTCACGTCGAGTAGATCCGCGAGCGTGCCGGTCGATGCGGGGCCGTCTTCGATGCGCTGAGCCAGATAGATCGCTTTGAGATATTGATCTGCAGTGTTCATGCCATCCCTCCGTCGGTGCCGGTGTCTGCTCCGGCCGTGTTGCGCCGGTGTAACCGCGTCCGGGTCCCAATACAGGCGTCGAACGGCGTCTCGCCGGTAGTGATCGACGCGGGTTCCCGTCTCTCGCTCATGCTCTGTGCTCCATGATTTCGGTCACTTCTTGAACGCCCTCTTTTTCCTCCTCGCGGATCTCGGAGAGCGTCTCGAGCAGTCGGTCGCGATCGACTGCAAACTCGGTATCGGAGGCCTCGATCGCTGTTATCAGGTCGTCGTAGAACTTGTACGCCGTCTCCTCGTTGGCCAACTGATCGTAGAGGACGCCGTCAGTGTCTTCCGGCGGCCCGTACTGGGCGTCGACCAGTGCGTTGATTTCCTCGTATTCGACCGTGTCAGCCTCGAGATCGTCGATCAGCGCCTCGAGTCGCTCGCGGTGGTCGGCCGACTCCGCGGCCGCTTCCGCGAGTAACTCCTCCACTTCTGCGTCGAATTCCGCTCGCTCTTCCGGCGGGAGCGAGTCGATATGGAGGGCGGCGCGTGACTCGACGACCTCTTCCAGCACGACCCCGATCTGTAGCAACCGGGTCAACTGGTTGTCGCTCGAGACACGCTGTCCCAGACTCATATCTCGACAAGCGGGCCGCTGTTACTTAGTCGTCTCGGAGCACGAATCGAGAAAAACGGCAGAACGGGTACCTGCGATTCGAACGCGCTGCGAGCGCAGCTAGTCGCGCTGATGGAGTCGCCGTGGAATCTTCGATCCCACGAGCCGTTCACTCGCTCGTATAAACGAGACTCGGAGCGGAGCGAGAGTCTCGTTTACTCTCGCTTGCGAAGACGCGAACCGATCAGCGCTTCGAGGTCGTCGCGGAGTTCGTCGACGTCGACTTCCTCGAGAACGGGCACGAAGAAGCCCTCGACGAGCATGTTGCGGGCCGACCGCGGGTCGACACCACGGGAGGTCATATAGAGGAGATCCTCTTGATCGATCTGACCGACCGTCGCGGAGTGGCTGGCCTCGGTGTCGTGGTTGTTGATGATCAGCTTCGGGGAGGCGTCGGCTTCGCTCTCGTCGGAGAGCATCAGCGTGTTCTCACGCTGGTAGGAGCTGGTGTCCCAGGCCTCTTTGCCGACGTCCTGAACACCCTCGTAGACCGAGCGGGCGACGTCGTCGGTGACGCCGCGGGTCACGAGATCTGCGGTCGTGTGCTCGGCACGGTGCCAGACCTTCGCGTCGAGGTCGAAGTGCTGGTCGTTGTGGCCGTAGAATGCACCGACGATCTGCGTCTCCGAGGAGTCACCGCTGAGCGTTGTCGAAACCTCCGTCTTGGTCAGCTGCGTCCCGAGGTTGCCCTCGATCCAGTCGATCGTGGCGTAGGTGTCGGCGACGCCGCGTTTGACGGTGAAGTTGTAGGCGTCCTCAGAGAGGTTCTGGAGGCTGCCGTACTGGACGTAGCTGTTCTCGCCAGCAGCGACTTCGACGACGCCGCTGTAGTACTGCTCATCGGCCTCCTGGCCGGTAGACTGACGCTCGAGGATCGTGACCGAGGACGATTCCTCGGTGACGACGAGCGTGTAGTTGAACAGCGAGCGGGAGTTCTGCTCGGTGCGGACGGTGACGTCTTCGGCGTCGACGCCCTCGGGGACGTAGATGACAGTCCCGGTGCTAAAGAGGGCAGTCGAGAGCGCCGTCAGGTAGTTCTCCTGTGGGTCGACGATGGAGCCGAAGTGCTCTTTCAGGAGGTCCTCGTGTTCCTGGACGGCCTCGCTCCAGGGTAGGACGTCGACCTCGTCAGGACCGACCTGATCTTTATTCTCGGCCGCGTTCAGCGGGTCAACGAGCGTCTCGAAGTCGAGTTCGTGGAGGTTCGTCCAGTCCCGACCCGGCGTCCGGATGACATCGGGCATGTCGAGCTCCTCGAGCGCGTCGAGGGCCTCGAGACGGGTCTCCAAGAGCCACTCGGGCTCGTCTAAGTCCCCGCTGATTTCGCGTACCTGTTCATCCGTGAGATTGGCGTGTACCTGTGTTCCTGCGCTCATATTATCCGAGGCTCCCCTCCATCTCGAGTTCGATCAAGCGATTCAGTTCGACCGCGTACTCGATCGGCAGTTCTTCCGTAATCGGCTCGATGAAGCCGGCGACGATCATCTTCTTGGCGTCGTCGTCGTCCAGACCGCGGCTCTGGAGGTAGAAGATGTCCTCGTCGCCGATCTTGCCGACGGTCGCCTCGTGTGCGACGTCGACTTTCGATTCCTCGATCTCCATGTACGGCATGGTGTCGCTGGTCGACTCGTTGTCGAACATCAGCGCGTCACATTCGACGGCGGTGCTCGAGTTCTCGGCACCGTCTGCGATGTGGACGAGGCCGCGGTAGTTGGTGCGGCCGCCGTCTTTGGAGATCGACTTGGACTCGATGGTCGAACTCGTGTCGGGCGCGTTGTGGTAGACCTTCGCGCCGGTGTCGATGTCCTGGCCCTCGCCGGCGAAGGCGATGGTGATGTGAGTGTCGGTTGCGCCGCGACCCTTGAGGATCGAACACGGGTAGAGCATGGTGGCTTTCGAGCCCATGCTGCCCGAGACCCACTCCATCGTGCCGTTTCCTTCGACGATGGCACGCTTGGTGTTGAGGTTGAAGGTGTTTTTCGACCAGTTCTGCACCGTCGAGTACTGGACGTGAGCGTCCTCGCCGACGAAGACTTCGACGCCGCCCGAGTGGAGGTTGTGGGTGCCGTACTGGGGTGCGGAACAGCCCTCGATGTAGTGGACCTCGGAGCCTTCCTCGGCGATGATGAGCGTGTGCTCGAACTGGCCCATCCCTTCCGAGTTCATGCGGAAGTAGGCCTGCACGGGCATCTCGACGGTGACGCCCTCGGGGACGTAGACGAACGAGCCGCCGGACCAGACGGCCCCGTGCAGCGCCGCGAACTTGTTGTCACTTGGCGGCACACAGGAGGTCATGAAGTGCTCTTTGACGAGCTCGGGGTGTTCTTGGACCGCGCGGTCCATGTTCATGAAGATGACACCCTTCTCCTCCCACTGTTCTTGCATGTTCTGGTAGACGACTTCCGACTCGTACTGGGCACCGACGCCCGAGAGGGCGTTCTTCTCGGCTTCCGGAATGCCCAGCTTGTCGAAGGTGTCTTTGATCTCGTCGGGCAGCTCCGTCCAGTCGTCGACGCCTTCGCGCTTGTCGACGTCCGGGCGGATGTAGGGGACGATCTCTTCGATGTCTAGATCGGAGAGGTCCGGCTGTCCGGGCCAATCCGTCGGCATCGGCATGTTCTGATACTGCTTGAGCGCACGCAGGCGGCGCTCGAGCATCCAGTCGGGCTCGTCTTTGTCATCGGAGATCATGCGGATGACCTCCTCGGTCAGGCCCTTGTCGGATTTGACCGCGGCGTTCTGTTCTTTCTTGAACTCGAACCGGGCCTCGGTGTCTGTCTCTTGTAGGTGGTCTTGATCGGAACTCATTGGTTGATCGGTATTATGGTTACGGCTGTAGGGGTATTACGCTTGTTCTAGCTGAATATGGTTACGCAGTGCCGTAGACGTCCTCGCGGACCCAGTCGTACCCCTTGTCCTCGAGTTTCTCGGCGAGCTCGGGACCGCCGCTCTTGGCGATCTGGCCGTCGAGCATCACGTGGACGTGATCGGGCTCGACGTAATCGAGGATGCGCTGGTAGTGGGTGATCTGGAGAACGCCGGTGCCCTGCTCGTCGCGCAAGGCGTTGATGCCGGCGGAAACGTCCTGCAGCCGGTCGATGTCGAGCCCGGAGTCGATCTCGTCGAGTACGGCGACCGATGGCTCGAGGATGGCGGCTTGCAGCACTTCGTTCTGCTTTTTCTCCCCGCCGGAGAAGCCGGCGTTGAGGTAGCGCTGGGCGAACTTCTCGTCCATGTCCAGCTGTTCCATCTTCTCCTGGAGTATCTCCTGGAACTCGGCAACGCCGACTTCGCCCTCGTCCGCGGGGCCTTCCATCGGCGAAGTCTCGAAGCCGTCGTCGTCTGCTTCGTCGTCGCCGTCCTCGCCCTCGAAGAGTTCCTCGCGCTCTTCGATCTTGGCGTTGAGCGCCGTCCGGAGGAAGTTCGTCATCGTGACGCCATCGATCTCGGCGGGATACTGGAAGCCGAGGAAAATACCGAGCGCGGCACGCTCGTTGGGCTCGAGGTCGAGCAGGTCCCAGGTGCGCTGGTCCTCATCGATCTCGATGTCCTCGCCGAACTCGTCGTCCTCGAGGTGAAGCAGAACCTCACCGTCAGTCACCTCGTAGGCAGGGTGGCCGGCAATGACCTTCGCGGTCGTCGACTTCCCGGAGCCGTTCGGCCCCATCAGGGCGTGGATCTCGCCGGACTCGACCTCGAGATCAACGCCCTCGAGAATTTTCTCGTCGCCCTCCGCTACTTCCGCGTGCAGGTTGCGTAGTTCGAGACGTGCCATAGTATTCTGTCGTCTAATAGATGGGCCGTATGACCCATAACGGTTTCGTATCCAATTGGATACAATCTCGTATTAGCAAAATAAGTTCCTTATTCGAAAATCACTGTTTCGATAGTCCGTGAACTCCCGGTATATGAACCGATCATCACGGGGGCGAGTAGCAGGTCCACAGGAGATGAATACCAGCCAGTTCTGGGAGCCCGAATCGGTACCGACGATCGTTTACCATCTCCGGATGGGGATTTCTCTTTGCAGTGATTGCGGGCCGCCTACACGCTCACCAGTATGGGATAGCTGGCCGTCTCACATGAACGAATCCAGCCCTTTCTGTTCCTGGCCGCTTTTGACCTCCTCCCAAGAGACGTCCAGCGCCTCGAGAATGCGCTCGATCGGGCCCTGGAGCGTCTTCTCGAGCATCGTATCGTAGTCGACTTCGAACTCCTCGGGGATCTGGTCGTCGTACTCGAAGCAGATCACGTCCGGATCGCGCTTGAACGCGCCGTAGAGGGGATCGGTGCGGGCGTCGAACCCCTTCTCGTCCTCGAGGCGCTCGAAAAAGGAGGGATCGACGCGCTTGAGGTAGAGTCGCTTGGGTTTGCTCCCGCGCTGGAAGTTCGTGTCCAACAGAAGGTTGGCGTACTTCGCGCCCCGAACCTGTGCCGTGTCGGTGTCGTAGTTGTCGAGTCGCTTCCCGATCCCGCCAGGGATTGCGATCTCCTCCAGCGAGACCTCTCCCTCAAGGACGTCCTCGATGACGCCGTTGACGTACTCCTTTGCGCCCTCGATGTCGCCCTCGCGGACGATCATCTCGATGACGCGATGTTGGACTTCCTTGGTGATCGGGGCGATATCGGAGCGCTGGTACTCGAAGCCGACGATGTCGATATCATTGACGTCTTTACCCTCTTTCCAGGTGATGTGGCCCGCGTAGCGTTTCTTCTTGCCCGCCTGGAAGAATCGTCGGTAGAGCTTTTCGAACTCGATCTGGAACCGATGTTCCTCGGCGTTCAGATCCTCACGCGCGAAGTCGTCGTAGCGGCCGTTGATGTACTCCTCGATCTCGAAGGATTGCTCGAGTGCGTCTTCTTTGGGAACGTCGGGACCTAACTCGAGCATGACCGAGTCGGTGTCCCCATACGTAACTTGATAGTCCAGTTCGTTTGCCGCTTCGTCCGTAAACTCGATGACATCGCGGCCAGTCGCAGTAATTGCGGCTGCTGCCTCTTTGTCATAGAGGCGGAATTTATCCCATCCCGACACACCGTACAACGAGTTCATGATAACCTTCACCGCACCTTGCTGGCGGTCGTACTGCTCGTACTCGGGCGTTCCGGGTTCGTGTTCGTTCCGGAGCGCCTTCTTTTCCTCGCGCTCGTCGAGCAGTTCCGTGATCATCTCACGGTTCACGCCGTCCGGTTCCTTCCGGAAGTGTGTGCCCGTGGGCGCGACATAGGTCTCGCCGTCGTACTCGTCGGGGTCGACTTTCGTCTCTGGCGAGGCGTTGATTGTCGTCATACACATCGGATACAGCGACTTGAGGTCGAGCACGGTGACGTTCTCCTTGACGCCCGTGATCGGCTCGAACACCGCGCCGCCCTCGTACTCATCGCCAGCCTCCTGTTGGCCCTTCGAGGGCAACGCGAAACGACCGTGGGCCTCGTGGAGGACGTACATGTCGACCGCATCGCCGGGGGTGGGGGCGTCCTCGAGTTTACAGCCGACGAACGAGCGCACCTCGTCCCAGAAGGGGATAATCTCCTGCTGGCGGTCGAGTTCGACGCAGAGTTCCACGTCCCGAAGGTTGTACTCGAGCAATCGCGTCGGATCGTTCTCCCAGAGGTCCCCGATGTCGCCGGCGTAGCGCTCTTTGCCGACGCCGAGTTCGACTTCGCCGACTGCGTCGAGCCGGTAGGAGTCGAGTTCGGAGAAGACCATCCGCTGGTAGCCATAGAGCAGGTCGAAGACGATCCGCCCCTTGATGTCGGGGCCGCCCCAGTTGCTGCGCCAGACCTCGTCGACCCGCGAGAGGCGATCGATCGAGAGATCGTAGTCGTGGTGGGGGCCGGCGAGTTCCTCGAGACGGTCGAGGAAATAGGGCGCGTCGAAGTCTTCGAAGTTCCACCCGGTCAGGATGTCGGGATCGGTTGCGTCGATATACTCGATGAAGGCCTCGAGCATCGCTTCTTCTTCCGCGAAGCTCCGGACCTCGTGATCGATCGCGCCCTCGATCGGCTCGTAGTCGTCTATTTCGCCGGGAATCGGCCCGTCGCCGATGGGTGCCTCGTAGAGCCACATGACGTACTCGTCGCGATAGGAGTCGTGGCTGGTGAGACAAACGATCGGTTCTTCACCGTCCTCGGGAAAGCCCGAGCGGTCGTCGACCTCGATGTCGAAGGTGTTGATGCGCGGGTCGGCGTCGACGTCTGCAGCCTCGACCTCGTCGTGGGGAACGACCAGCGAGTCGTCGTCGGCCCGTCGTGCTGGCACCCGAATCCCGCTCCGGACGTCCTTGTCGATCAGGAACCGGTTCGGAAAGAGGATGTCGGCCTCGTAGTGGTCGAAGTCGTCACGCACTTGCCCGACGTCCCGTGGCGTCTGGCCGAATATTTTGGTGAGTTCCTCGCCACGGATACTTTTGTAGGACTCGCCGTCATGATCGTACTCCCGACTCCCCGTCAGCCGGTCGTACTGTTCTTCCGGTGGCCGCTCGAGCGTATCCGTCGGCGCGTAGAAATACGGCTTGAAGCCGACCACCTGAACGTGCTCTAACTCGCCGTCGGGCGTGCGCCCGAAGACGTGCATGATCGGTCGCTCCTCGTCACCGTAGCCGGCGATGGTGTAATCGACCTGCATCACCGCGAGTTCGAGATCGCCCTCAGGTTCGGGGAGGGTCTCCTCGAGGACGTCGATCACCTCCGTAGCGTCGGTCCCGCCGTTGCCGGCGACGGCGACCGCCTCTTCTGCCGGCCGATCGTCAGCGTCGCCGGACTCGCAGCCGAAATCCGTGAGTCCGGTCTGGCCCGCCTCAGTCATAGTGCTGGGATTGGCAGGCGGCGGGTAAAAACCCCCAGATTCACTGCTCGCCGAGACCGTCTTCGGAACCGGACTCGAGGCCGGGACGCGACGTGGGCGGCGAGGAACCCGCCGCTGACAAGCCTTGCAGCAGCAAGAAGACATTTAACGTGGTAACACATAGCATATGATCGGGTGATCGATATGTCTTCCCATCTAAACGACGACGCGGCAGATCGGAGCGAGCTGAGTAGTATCCCCGAAGGCACTGCGACGATCGAATCCTACGAGACCGACGACGGCGTCGTCTTCTACGACGCGGAGAACCCTCTCGCGTGGGTAGAGACCTCCCGGACGCTCACGCTCGAGGATCTGGCCTGAGACGGGCTGCGGTCCCAGTCTCCGCGCAACTGCGACCGACGTGGACGTCGGGACGCAGTTTCGACCGATTCGCTGAAACCGATCGCGAAGCGAACGCTTTTCCGCCCGCTTATCATCGACTTCGGTGTGGTATTCGACCGGACCGAGAACGAACCCGAGGAGTGGGATCCCGAGGAGGAGTTCTACGACCCCGACGGCGACGGGTTGACGATTCCGCAGGTGACGACCGACGACGACTCGGATGCCGACGCCGAGTCCACGGCTGCGATCGATATACCGAGCGTGTCCACCGACGAGACGGACGTTCCAAGCGACGTCCTGGAGGCGTTCTGGGCGCTGGTGTTGGTCGTCAACGCCGCCCTCTTCGCCGTCTCGCTCGGAGCCTTACTGCTCGTTTTCGAAGGCGACGTAACTCGCGGCAGCGCCCTCATCGCAGCCGGCACCGTCCTGTTCGGGCTCGCCGGGCGACGGTACCGTGCGTTTCGCGCCGACAGCGACGATAATGCAGCCGACGACGATCCCACCGGCGAGGATCGGTCCGCTGACGATGCAATCGAAACGGCTTCGGGGGACGGTGTTCAACAACAGTCACCAACCCGATCCGATCGCAAATGAATACCGTAGAGGATGACACCGGAAAACGATACCTGCTTCTCAAACACTCCGACAGCGCGAGTCTCGTTCGCGATCCCGAAACCGGCAACGAGTGCTACGTCCAGAACGACCGCTTAGAGCGCGTTGACGGAGACTCACCTCTCGAGACAGCCGCTCGCAGCGTCGGCGATCCCGTGTTGACGCTGCTTACGACCGTTCACGACGAGGACACGCTCGGGCTGTTGATCGAACTCGCCGACAGAGGACCGCTCGGCGTTCGCACGCTGCTCGATGCCTATGACTTGTGCGAGAGTGACCTACACGGCCGGCTGACGGTCCTCGCAGCTGCCGGACTGCTCGAGGAAACCGAGGCCGCCGGCGAACGCGGCTATCAGGTTACGGACACCTGTGAGACGGCACTCGAGGCAGTTCGACCAGCAGTTGCATCGACGGATGAAAACACGGGTTCTGACTGATACGGACTCCTGGACGTCAGTTCCGGCGCACCCGCGACCCGTCAGCGGGTGCGCCGGGACATCGGGACAGCAGACCGTCTGACGCGACGAGACGATCACACCTCACGTGTCCTCATACTGCCGGACAAAACGGTTCAGACATCGATCGCACTCGAGACGCGATCGAGTATTCACTGACGTTTGTCCGGTAGTATCAGTCCGACGCGAGGAGTTCCGACTCTGGTGGCTCGCCTCGCTCGAGTCGCGAGCGGTTCGACGTGGCGTCTTTCTCGACGCGGACGAGCGAATCGGCCGCCCCGACGAGTTCTTGATCGTGGCTGACGACGATAATCTGCTCGACACCGAACTCGTTGCGCATCGATTCGATCAGCGAGGCGAGTTGGATGACGTGACCTGAATCGAGGAAGACCGTCGGCTCGTCGAGGATCAGCGGCGGCATCGGCGCGGTTCCGTCGACGCCTTCGGCCAGCAGCCGATAGATCGCACACCGCAGGCTGAGATTAAAGAGCGCCCGCTCACCACCCGAAAGCTGCTCTGGCTCTAAGGCTTCGCCGTCTTTCTGGTAGACCGTCAGTTGGTAGTCGCCATCAAGATCGATCGCCGCGTAGGAGTCGTTCTGATAGACCAGATCGAACGTCTCGTTGAGCAGCCGTTCCAAGGTCTCGACGTTGCGCTGGCGCAACTCTGCCCGCAACTCTCCGTAGGTCGTCTGGAGTGTCTCGGCTTCTCCATACAGCGACTCGAGGTGTGCACACTGTGTCTCGACGCGCTCTAAGCGCTCGCGAAGCCGCTCGAGTTCCTCGAGTTTCTCCTCGACGCCGCCGATCGTCCCCTGTACCTCGGCACGGTCGGCCTCGAGTTCCGTGAGCTTCTCCTCGACTTGCTCGATATACTGCTCGGCGTTGCGTTTGTCTTCGCGGGCGGTTTCGACCTGTTCGCCGTCGAATTCGGACTTGAGGTCGCGCTTGCGCTCTCGTTTTGCCGAGAGGGTCTCGCGACGCTCCTCGTTGATCTCCGCCCAGTCCGCCATGCGCTCGCGACGTCGTTCGATCTCGCTTTCGAGGGTCGCCCGCTCGTCAGCGATCTCGGAGAGGCGCTCGAGCGTCTGGATCGTCTCCGTGAGCTCCCCGCGCTCGGTATTGATCTCACCGAGGGCGGCCCGCGCGTCGGCTACTTCGGCTTCGCGTTCGTCGGCCGCGGCCCGCTTCGTGTCGGCTTCGGACTCGTACTCGTCGGCGTCCGCTCGCAACTGATCGCGCTGGTCGCGCCGGTCCGCGATGGCCTCGCGTTTCTCGGCGAGTAACTGTTCGACGTTCTGGCGGTTGTCCTCGAGCCGGTCGACTCGCTGCTCGGCCTCGAGCAACGCCTCGGCGCGGTCGATCCGGTCATCTAGCTCGGTGCGTTCGGCTTCGAGTTCCTCGCGTTCGGCCACTAACTCGTCACGCTCCGCGCGACGATCGTCCAGCACGTCGACGTGTGGCGAGTTCTCGATCGGCTGGCCGCACTCAGGGCACTTCCCTTCCTCGAGCAGCCGTTCGCCCTCCTCGATGGCGTTCTCGGCGGCCCGGGTGTCTGCGGTGACGTCGTTGAGTTCCGCGGTCAGCTCCTCGCGGTCAGCTTTGAGGGACTCGAGGTGCGATTCGGCCGCACCGAAGTCGACGGGTGCGTCGTCGAACGACGCCCGCGCGTCCGCGATCTCCGCCTCGAGCTCTTCGAGTTTCGTTTCGCGCTCTGCGATCGTCTCCTCGTCGTCCTCGATTCGCGCTGTAAGCTCGTCGGCTTCGTCTCGGGCAGCTTCGGCCTGTGCCTCGAGCTCGTCGGCTTCCTCGCGGAGCCGTTCGATCTCTTCGGTGCCGGTTTGGATCGTTACCGTGACGTCCTGTAACTCGTCGGCAAGTTCCTCGGCGCGGGCCTCGAGGTCGTCGATTCGGGCCTGAATCGTCTCCTCATCAGGGTCGGCAGTCTCGAGGTCGACGTCTTCGAGCAGTCCGGTCCGCTCGTCGGCGAGGGCCTCACGTTGCGCTCTGATCTCGCTGATTTCGTCGCTCGCATCCTTGCGCTCCCGTTCGGTGTCTTCGATTTTCGACTGCAGCGCCGCGATTTCGTCCTCGAGCGTGTCGATCTCTGTGCGAGTTTCCTCGTGGCGCTCGAGGACGTCTTGGGCGGTCTCGAGGGTCTCACGGGCCTGCTCGCGCTGTGTTTCGTAGTGGTCGATCTCCTCGGTGAGATCAGCGCGGCGGGACTCGAGGTCGTTGAGTTGCGCGTGGAGGTTCTGCGCTTCCTTTTCGTCGACCTGTTTCCGGAGAGTGTCGAGTACCTCGCGCTGCCCATCGAGGACCGTTTTGACGCCGAGTCGCGCGTCGCTGGCGCGTTCGCGGTAGTCCTCGAGCGCACCAAGCTGAAGGAGGTCGTCGATCATGTCCTGGCGGTCGCTCGGCGAGGCGTGGATGAGCTTGTTGACCTCGCCCTGACGGACGTACGCGCAGTTGACGAACGCTTCGGCGTCCATCCGCAGGAGGTCGGTCACTTCGTGGCGCACATCGCGAGCCCCCTCGATCGTCTCGCTCGGCGTCTCGAGGATGCATTTCGCGGTCGTCGCACGGTCACCGCGCAGTTTGAGCCGGCGCTCGATGTGGTACTCGTGGCCGTCGTGGGTGAACCAGAGTTCGACCTCGCTTTCGTCTTCGCCGGTCGTGATGACGTCGTCTAACGTGCGATCATCGAGGGCCTTCGAGCCGTAGAGCGCGAAGAAGACTGCCTCGAGCAGCGTCGATTTCCCACTGCCGTTGACGCCGTGGACGACGGTGACGCCGCGCTCGAGGGCGAGGTCGGCATCGCCGTAGCACTTGAAGTTCAGCAGGCGGACGCGGTCGACTCTCATGCGAAATCACCCAGGGAGGCGGTGTCAGCGTCAGCAGGGTCCTCGGTTTCACCCCCCTCGTTGGTCGTTTGCTCGGCTGGGTCGGCTGCCGCCTCGGTGCGGTCGTCTGCACCGCCGGCGGTGGTGTCAGTCGAATCGGCTGGGGAATCGGGTTCATCGGCGAGGTGGTCGGCAACCGTCGTTACGTCCTCGTCGCCCGGCTCGCGTTCCGGCGCGGGCTCGAAGGCCGATCGGTCCTCATCGAGCAACTCGCGAACCCGTCGCTCGACGGTCTCGCGAACGTTCGCGTCGGCGAGGTCGCCGCTCCGGACAGTCTCGTCGATCTCGAGGGCGGCGTCGCTGAGTCCCAGTTCGCGGACTCGCTCCCGGACGGCGTCGTCCGGGTTGGCGAAGCTGACCGACACCTCGTCGTCCTCATCTGGGAGTTCCCGGCGGTCGTTGACGCGGGCAACGAGCGCCCCGCGGTCGATCGCGAGTTCCTCGATCGCCGCGGGCGTGATCGAGCGGCCTTCGCCCTCGATCGTGACGATGACGACGGCGTCGGCGAGGTCGTGCTGACGGACGCGTTCCTGCACGCGGTCGATCCCCTCGCCTTCCTCAAGATCGACGTCGACGAAGACGAACGCGCGGGTATCGGTGAGCCCGCGGCGGCTGATCGCGACCGTCTCGTCGAAGTCGACGATATTGTAGCCCCGGTCCTCGCGCTCGCTGGCGCTTGCCCGTTCGGTCGAGCCACAGTAGGTGACCCAGGTGTCACGTACCTCTGCGGTGTCCGGTGTGTGGTTGTCACCCAGCAGAACGGCGTCGAAGTCGACCGTCGACTGCTCGAGGACGGTCTCGGTGTCCCAGTCTGCGTGGGCGAAGGGTTCGAAGAGACCGTGGCTCACGAGGGCGGTGTGGCCGGCCCTCTCGGGGACTGGATCGAACGCGTACTCGAGGTCGTCCCGGCGCGAGCGGGGAACGAAGTCAAGACCGTAGAAGGCAGCGTCGCCGACAACGACCGGCTCGGCACCGAGTCGGGTTGCCAGCCCGAGATCCGCAAAGAGATCGAGCCACTGGGCGTCGCGTTTCGACTCGTGGTTGCCGACGACGGCGAGAAAGGGGATGTCGGCGTCGGAGAGCGTCCGGAGCACGTCGATCGTTCCCTGGAGGTCGACCAGACTCGGCCGGCGGTCGTGAAAGAGGTCGCCGGCATGGACCACCGCGTCGACGTCGTCGGCGACGGCGTCCTCGACGACCGAGCGAAACGCCTCAAGGAAGTCCTGTCGTCGCTCGGGCGAGTTGTACTGCTGGTACCCGATATGGGTATCGCCCGTATGAATAACCCGCGTCATTGGCCAGTGGTTGGCGAGCCTGCACTAAAGGGATTCCGTGAGTGGAGTGAAAGTAAAGCTGGACCGTCAGCCGGAGTGAGACGTCTCGTCGCCGGTCTCGGCCGGCACGAACCGCGAGGCGATCCAGCCGATTGCGGCGGCGATACCTGCGGGAATCGCAACGAGAAGCAACAATCCAAAGAAGGCACCAACGGGTCCCCCGGACCCGCCGTCGACGGTGACGCCGGGCCCGAACGCGATCAGGGGAACTGACACCAAGACGAGAGAGACGGCGTAGCAGGTCTTCGCGATCGCCTCTTGGACGGTCCGACAGCGGACGAGATAGCCGGTCGCACCGAGCCACACGACGGGACCGAGAAAAAGGACCCAGCCGCTCTCGGTGACGATCAACAACACGAGGGTTTCGACGACGCCGACGACGAGTCCACCAGCGATGCCGACGAGAGCAGTAAGCGCGTTGTCAATGAGTCCGTCCGGATCCAGCAGTCACTCCGAGTCGTCATCAGCGAACGCATCAGTCTCTCCGCGAGTAGCAAACGAGTCGGCATCCGTATCGGCAGCGGACCGACGCTCGGTCGCGTGGTCGGCGGTCGTCGACTCCGTGGGGAGATCCGCCCAGCAGTGCATGCAGTACGTCGCCGTCTGCCCGACGGGTTCCCCCCACTCCGGACAATGCGGGTCGAGGGAACCCTCACTCATCGCTACGGCCCGGTCGAACGAGTCTCGTGGCAGTCGCGGTCATCAGTCGATCGTTTTCGGAGACAAGACACTCCTCAGTATTAACATGTTCGCGCGACAAGCGGCGGAGAAGACGCGTTCGACGCGCGAAGCGGTACCAAGAGAAACGTCGGTGATCTCCGTCAACGAGCAACAGCGACGAACTCGAGAGGCTGATCAGGCGTCGATATCGAGACTGTAGAGGCGCTTGCGGGCGTCCGAGAACGAAAAGCGCGACTCGACGACGTTCTTCTCGTCGAGTCGGTTAAGCGCGTACCGAACCGTCCGGGACGGCAGCAGCGTCTCGTCGGCGATCTGTTGTTGGGTCATCGTATCGTTATACTCGAGAACTTTCGCGACGAGTTTCGCGCTCGGCGGGAGCTCGCGGACGTCGTCCCACGTTCCCCGCTCGCTGGTCTCCTGTTGGAGGGGCTCTGAAGCACTCATCTTACTCCACCATTCCGAATACGGGGTAATAATATTTTCTATTCCATATAATGCTCAGCAGTAATACAACGTAGTTAAGTGAACCTACCCGAAGCCTCTTAAGAACCAACACCCAAAGGACGGGTGATGAGCGACACTGTGGACGACGTCGACCTCCCATATGATGAGGACGAGGCGTCCCAACAGGAGAAAATCCAGGCGCTCGAGGAACGGCTGGAGATCCTCGAGGCGCAAAACGAGGAGATGCGCGACAAACTCCTCGATGCCAACGCCGAGAACAACAAGTACCAGCAGAAACTCGAGCGGCTCACGCACGAGAACAAGAAACTCAAGCAGTCCCCGCTGTTCGTCGCCACCGTCCAGGAGATCACGGACGAAGGCGTCATCATCAAACAACACGGGAACAACCAGGAGGCGCTGACCGAAGTCACCGACGAGATGCGCGCCGATCTCGAGCCCGACGCACGGGTAGCGGTCAATAACTCGCTGTCTATAGTCAAGCCGCTCTCGAGCGAGACCGACGTGCGCGCTCGCGTGATGGAAGTCACCGAGAGCCCGGACGTCAGCTACGAGGACATCGGCGGACTCGAAGAGCAGATGCAAGAGGTCCGCGAAACCGTCGAGATGCCCCTCGAGAAGCCCGAGATGTTCGACGATGTCGGGATCGACCCGCCGAGCGGCGTCTTGCTCTACGGGCCGCCGGGGACCGGGAAGACGATGCTCGCCAAAGCCGTGGCCAACCAGACCGACGCCACCTTCATCAAGATGGCCGGCTCGGAGCTGGTCCACAAGTTCATCGGCGAGGGAGCCAAACTCGTTCGCGACCTCTTCGACGTCGCCCGCGAGCACGAGCCTGCCGTCATCTTCATCGACGAGATCGACGCCATCGCCGCCAAACGGACGGAATCCAAGACCTCCGGCGACGCCGAGGTCCAGCGGACGATGATGCAACTACTCTCCGAGATGGACGGCTTCGAGGAACGTGGCGAGATCCGCATCATTGCCGCCACCAACCGCTTCGACATGCTGGATCGGGCCATCCTCCGTCCCGGCCGCTTCGACCGCCTCATCGAAGTGCCAAAGCCCAACCAGGAGGGTCGCGAGATCATCTTCGAGATCCACACGCGCGGGATGAACGTCGCCGACGACGTCGACTTCGCCGAACTGGCCGAAGAGGCCGAGGAAGCCTCCGGTGCTGACATCAAGGCCGTCTGTACCGAAGCCGGCATGTTCGCCATCCGTGACGACCGCACCGAGATCCGGATGGAGGACTTCCGCAGCGCCTGGGACAAGGTCCAAGCCGAATCCGAGGACACCGAGGACGTCTCGAAGACCTTCGCCTGACGCTCTCGAGGTCGACAGCGATCTCTCTCTTCGTTTTTCACTCGCTCGAGCCGAGCAACGGCACTCGAAACGCCGTGAGTGCAGTGACGCTCCGATCGGCGAGTGGTCCAGTATCGAAAGTCGCAGCTACGCTTGAGGTCGTGGAAAATCGGTCAACAATGGGACGAGATGCCTATACGAGCGCCGAGAAGACGAGCCACGGCACGACGAACATCGCCACAGTCAGCACTGCGAGAATCAGCACATACCCGATACCCATCCCCGCCGCGGTACGCCACGCTGGATGCTCGAAGTCGCTGAGATCGACTGCCATGTCACGTTCATCCGGTGACGACTGCATAAGCGTACCGGAACGCTGGCTCGAGAACTGCCGTGTCTCCGGCGGAGAGCCCGCTCACGACAGTCGTTGTGATATCGGTCGCAGTGTTCTCTGCGGATGAGTCGTTCCCTGCGATGCGAAATGAACCCGAACCCGAAGCTGACGGCATCGCAGTTTTCATTGTCGTACACCTCTCACCTGCGTCCACACTCGGGTAGGTCAGACGACCTGACACTGGCGGTGAGGTGAGCACATAAAAACCGACACCTCGACAGGTTGCGCCTTTAAGTAGAGGCAATCGAAGCCGAGACGCTCTCGCGCTCATTCGAGTGCGGTGGCGGCTATGCTGGGCGAATCCAGGCGAGCCGATCGCCCCGCTTGAACTCCTCGTCTTCACCGACCGCGATCTCCTCGAGCGTGCCGGTGGCCGGTGCTGGCACGTCGACGCTTACTTTTTCGACCTGGAACTCACAGATCGCGTCCCCTTCCTCGACGTGGCCGCCCTCGGCTGCGAACCAGTTGACGACGACGCCGACGGTCTCGTCTGCGTCGTCAGGCCAGCGATCGCTCGTCTCGACGGCGACGCGGTCGTCGTTCGCACTCATTCTCTGCCTCGAACGGCACGAATCGCCTCGGTGATGTCATCCGTCCCCGGAATGACCTCGTCTTCCATCGGTCGCGCGTACGGGATCGGCACGTCCGGGAGCGCGACCCGCTCGACGCCCTTGAGGTCGTCGAGTCCGGCCTCGGCGACGCTCGCGATGATCTCGCCGGTGACGCCGTACGAGCGGTAGTCCTCATCGACGACGACCAGATGACCGGTCTTGGCGACGGAATCGCGGATGGTCTCGGTGTCGAGGGGGACGAGCGTCCGGACGTCGACGACCTCGACATCGATTCCGTCGTCGGCGAGATTCTCGGCGGCCTCGAGCGCGCGATGGACGTGCAACCCGAGAGTGACGACGGTTACGTCCGCGCCCTCGCGTTTGACGTCAGCACTGCCGAAGGGGATCGTGTAGTCCTCGTCCGGAACCGCGGTTTTCGGTCCGTCCGGTGCGGGCAGCCAGCCGATCCCCATCAGCCGCTTGTGGAACATGTAGACGACCGGGTCGTCGTCACGGATGGCGTTGTGCATCAGTCCCTTCGCGTCGTAGGCAGTCGAGGGCACGACGAGCTTCATTCCGGGGAGGTGCGCGAACGTCCCGTAGAGGGTTTGGGAGTGCTGGGCGGCGTCGTTGTACGTCCCACCCACGGCGGCGGTAAGCACCATCGGGACGTTCACCGACCCGCCGCTCATGTAGGTGTTTTTGGCCATCTGGTTGTAGATCTGGTCCATCGCGACGCCGAAGAAGTCGACGAACATCAGCTCGGCAATGGGGCGCATCCCCTCCTGAGCCGCACCGACGGCCGCGCCGATGTACGCCGTCTCGCTGATGGGCACGTCCATGATGCGGTCACGGCCGAACTCCTCGAGTAAGCCCTCGGTGCTGTCGAAGATCCCGCCGTAGTCCGCGACGTCTTCACCCATGTAGAAGACCTCGTTGTTGTCGCGCATCTCGTGGGCGATCGCCTCGACCATCGCTCGACTCATCGTCAGCGACCGGTCTGCCTGCTGTCCGCTCGCGTCGTCTTTCTCTTGTTGTGCCATCAGTCGTCACCTCCCGTGTCCGCGGTCGACGGCTCGCTGTCGGTCACGCCCGAGGGCGGATTCACGAACACATCCTCGTAGGCGTTGTCCGGGTCGGGTTCGGGCTGGTCTTTCGCCCACTCGATCGCCTCCTCGACGCGGTCGTGGGCTCGCGAGCGCAGATCGTCGATCGTCTCGTCGTCGACGCCGTGGGCCCGAAGCTCCGCCTCGAGGCGCTCGATCGAATCCCGCTGTTGGGCGGCGTCTTTGTCCTCGTCGGGGCGATACGCTTCGGGATCACCCATGAAGTGACCCATACGTCGGTGGACCTGGATCTCGAGCAGCGTCGGCCCGTTCCCGTCACGAGCACGGCCAACAGCTTCTCTGGCGGCGTCGTAGACGGCGACGGCGTCGTCAGCGTCCACGCGAGTGCCGTGAAGGCCGAACCCATCGGCGCGTTGAGCACCGTTCTCGACGTCGGTGACGCGCTCTTTTGGCATGCTGATGGCCCAGTCGTTGTCCTCGACGACGAAGACGACGGGGAGATCCTGGACGCTCGCGAGGTTGAGTGACTCGAGGAACGCGCCCTGATCGATCGCACCCTCGCCGAGGAACGCAACGGCGACGCTGTCGGTGTTCCGTTGTTTCGCCGCCAGGCCGGCACCGACTGCAGGCGGACAGCCTTCGGCGATGATGCCGCTGCATGCGAACTTGACGTCGGGGTCGAACAGATGCATGTGGCCGCCCTTTCCGCCGCTCAGTCCGCTTTCGCGGCCGAAGATTTCGGCGGTCATTCGCTTGAGATCGACGCCCTTCGCGATGGCGACGTGGTGGGGACGGTGCGGTGCCGTAACCGTATCGTCGTCCCGGAGGTGCTGGCAGACGCCTGCGCCGGCGGCCTCGTGGCCCGCAGCGAGGTGCAGTTCACCCGGGATAGGACCAGCGGAGATATCGAACGCGGGCTGTTTGCCCTCGAGGTATTCCTCCTGTAATCGTTCTTCATACTGGCGTGCCGTTACCATGTTCTCGTACATTTCCTGTAACTCGTTAACAGCCACCATGGTCTCCAGATACGTACCAGACCGGTCGACAAATAGCTATGCAAGCCACCAGACAGAGTCCGGTCCGAGCCAACGGGTAGAGTCACAGCGAACCAGCCATCGTGAGCGTGCGTTTCGGACCGTTTTTACCGGGTGGCCCGCTACGGGCACCCAATGACGAAAATCGTCGTGGTGGACAATCACGGACAGTTCACCCACCTCGAGCGCCGGGCGCTTCGCGACCTCGGCGTCGACACGGAACTGATCGACAACGAAACCCCACCCGAGGAGGTCGACGCCGACGGCGTCGTCCTCTCCGGCGGCCCTGACATGGACCGGATCGGGAAATCGGCCGAGTACCTCGAGACGGACATGCCAGTGCTCGGTATCTGTCTGGGCATGCAACTGATCGCCGAGGAATTAGGCGGGCAGGTCGGCAGCGGTGAGTACGGTGGCTATGCCGACGTGTCAGTCGATATCGTCGACGGTGACGATCCCCTCACCGGCTCACTGCATCCCGAAACGCGAGTCTGGGCAAGCCACGCCGACGAGGTCAAAGAACTGCCCGATGGGTTCGAACTGACCGCGAAAAGCGATGTCTGTGACGTCGAGGCGATGAGCGACACCGATCGGGACCTCTACGGTGTGCAGTGGCATCCCGAGGTCGCTCATACCGAGGAAGGTGACGAAATCTTCGAGAACTTCCTGTCGATCTGCGAGTCGCAGTAATTTCGCGGCCGAAGTTACTCGTATCGATGTAATCAGGCGGGTTCTATGCCACGCTATTAACTAATAGAAAGGAGACTACTCAAACCATCTACGTCGACGATCTGTTCGATATTTTATCGGTCACACTCACGTCAACGTTCCCTCCTTCGGGAACAGTAATATTTTGCGTCCCTACGATTTCACCAGCTTCGTCGGTCACAACCACGTTCATCGACATTCCACCACTGCTGCCGGCCTCGGTACCGTTCTGTATCTCCTCGACCTCTGATTGTGTCAGGAAGGCATAAATCGGATCCGTTCCTTCCACAAGCGTCACATCGCCACTTTCAGCGTTCACAAATGCGGTATAGATGATCCCAGAGTTACTCTCGGAGACTACCTTGACGTGCCAGTAAAGTGTCTCCCCATTCACGACGGGGACTGGTGCAATTGCTTCGGCGCTCGACAACTGATTTACCTCTGAGCGCCGTTCAGTGAAGTCCACAGCTTTCTGAGGGCCGAGTTGTGATTCACTGTACTGTTGAACGGCTGCTTCCCCGGTCTGACCATCGATTGTCCAGATCTCATAGACACCGTTGCCGCTTCCTGTTGGCTCGGTTGCGATAAAGTACGTTAAGCCAGGTGAATCACCCTCTGTTGGGACGGCAATCGGCCAATTGTTACCGTCTTCTGGAAGGTTAGCGATTTGGAGCACGTCTTCTTTCCAGAGCCACTTATTAAGTGCTCCGTTGACGTATTGCATTGACTTTACCTTGAACATCGCAATGTCGTATGGGTAGAAATTTTGCCCCTGAAGAAGGCTCAACTCCTGCGCTTCTTTGGGGGACATACTTTCGATGTCGCCACTTGGCGACATCACTTCGACTGACCCATGCTGGGGGATCGCGTAGAACTGCGGAATCGGTCCCATTCTGAACTTCCATTTGTAGGTGGTTGTCGAGTGAGCGATGTACGATTTTCCGTTTGCTTGTGCATTGAACGTTGTATCCCAATTGTGCTTCTTAAACGGTGAGCGAAGGACATTCTGGTATCGATATGAATCGAAAAGATACTGACCGCGACCGTTCGAGAACGCGGTTTCTTCAATAGTGACTTGCTTTTCTGTCCCAGTTATATCTACGTACAGGGCACCTCTTTGCTGTCCTGACAAAGCCACCATCGGGTTGTCGGGCTCAAGCCCGTAAGACCACGTGTACGATCCGTTTCGATACGTTATATCCGAAGAACGGAGTTTGTACTGCGGGTACTGCATCGAAGATCGTGCGTAATTGTCCGACACACTCCGCGGCAGCACCCTGACATTCTCCTTTGAGCTGTTGGGGAGTGTCTCTAATTCCTTGGCATCACTCTGCATCTGATTCGCCATATCGGTGTGAGCGTATGCTCCACCGGCTATCGGGCCGACAATCAGGCCGAGGAACACAAATACGACGGCAGCAGTAACAAGCAATCTAAAACTCTCTCGCTTTATTGCGACCACTGCGATCAGCAGCGACACAATCCCCCACTGAAGTGCTCTGTTGAATAGCAGTCTACTCGGCTGATATCATGGGTTAGAAGGCTGAAGTCGAGGAATTCGACTCTGTCCATGGAAGTCGATATCCTCGACTTCGTTGAGCAGTGTCGAGACCTAGCCAAAC
>Ga0207720_100138_pt1 | contig 69776 bp, 69 predicted proteins | sample A23P2SouthBayCA_2_FD_187751 | JGI IMG/M metagenome (GOLD analysis project Ga0207720, IMG submission 187751) | Aerobic enrichment media microbial communities from Eden Landing Ponds, California, USA - A23 E3 (2) (SPAdes) | ecosystem: Environmental > Aquatic > Marine > Unclassified | place... | reverse complement strand
CATATAAACAGGCAGTTCGCGGTGGAACATTTCTGAAACCAACCTGTCCACGGTCGCTACTGACCACTCATCCTCACTCGATCAGAAGTTCTGACGATCACTATCGGCCCGCGCCCCACTCCTCGAAAAAGCTGTCTTGGCGAGCGGTACGTGGTTCGAGCGACGCGAGAACCACGGTCGCGAACGGCGGAGCCGTGAGCGAAGCGAGCCAAGGCTCGTCAGAGCTTGCTCTGACGGTGGACCAAAAAGCCGCCTTCGCGTGGCTTCGCCACGCTTCGGCGGTGAACCGCTCGCTTCGCTCGCGGATGCGAGTGCCTACGGGAGCGTGTCGTAGAATCGATTACAGCGATCAGTAGAGGCGGTGTAGGTAGCACCGGAACGTCCGCCGAGCGAACGCAGTGAGCGAGGGGGTTCACCGGACGCGAGCGACCGAAGGGAGCAAGTCGTCCGGCCTTTTTCCCCACGTTTTTGCGGCGGAGGATCCCCGCAGCGCGCCGAAGGCGCGCGAGGAGCTCTCCGCCGGAAAAAGTGGGTAGGCAGACACACTGAGCAGCTCTTTTGACACAACTATCGGTGAAAGCAGTCCACCAGGAATGATTTTATGACACGCTGTTCGGATCCAGCATGGTGTCACGGTCTTCGTAATTTAATATCGCGTTCTCTATAGAGTACAATGATACCGAGTAGAAGTGAACCAATGCCACTCACAATAAGGAGTCCATTGAGGGTTTTATCGATCGGAAAAAGCCCGCCGCTGTCTGCGACAGTTTCCAACTCGTAGTACGTCCCATTCTTGTCTATGGCGTAGTATACCCATCCATCACTATAGGAAAACTCGTCGGGACAGCGACTGCCGTACACGTTTGCAGTGTTGTCGTCGCTACTGCGGGCCTTCTCGAACGCATGTTTTGCATCAGTGGATAACTGAGAATACTGAAATACTGACTCGTGTCGATACGATATCTCACTTTCTTCGATCTCCTGTACGTTATTCCAACACCCGTCTTGGCCGTTATGCGGGAAGAAAACGAAGGATCCGCCGAGTAGAAGAATTCCGATGAGGAACGCAATCCCTACCTTGATCCGGTAGTTCATAGAACATATTCAATTTACTGGAAGTAAATGTCTTCAGGTGTTTCCGCAGTAGATGATACACTGACACTCTATACTCAGCGCGTTGCGGGACCCAGCCGCCGTCGATTGCGCGTGCGCGCCACGACACGGTGCGGACTGACGACACCCGAGACTCGACGGAATCGGGGAATCAGACGGACCGCCCGCGGCGGTCGCCGCCCGCGAAACGATGTTTTTTGGTGGTCACCGTCGACGTGGGAGTATGTTCGGAACCAGCGGTATCCGGGGGCAGGTCGGGGAAGAGGTCACCGCGGACCTGGCGCTCTCGGTCGGGCGCGCCGTCGGCGTCGACGCCGACAGGGTCGTCGTGGGCCGGGACGCCCGCGAGAGCGGCCGCCTGCTCGCCGACGCGCTGACGGCCGGCCTCCGGGAGTCGGGGACCGACGTGGTGGACCTGGGGTTCGCCGCGACGCCCACCGTCGCCCGGAGCGTCGCGTGGGAGGACGCCGACGCGGGCGCCGTCGTCACCGCCTCGCACAACCCGCCCGAGGACAACGGCATCAAACTCTGGCAGCCGTCGGGGCAGGCCTACGACAGCCCGCTCCAGGACCTGATCACCGAGCGTGTCCGCGAGGAGACGACCGACCTGCAGCCGTGGGACGGCCTCGGCGAGCGCGAGCGACGACACGCCGAGGAGGGCCGTTCCAGCGAGGCGCACCGGCGCCACCTCGACGCGCTCGTCGACGCGGTCGAACTCTCGGGGTCGCTCTCGGTCGTCGTCGACCTCGGTAACGGCGCGGGCGGCATCGCCGTCGACGCGCTCGCGGAACTCGGCTGTGCGGTCGAGACGCTCAACGCTCAGCCGGACGGGTCGTTCCCGGGGCGGCCGAGCGAGCCGACGCCGGAGAACTGCGAGACGCTGGCGGCGACCGTCGCCGCGACCGACGCCGACCTGGGGATCGCCCACGACGGTGACGCCGACCGGATGCGCGCCGTCGCCGGCGACGGCACCTACCTCTCGGGGGACGTGACCCTGGCGTTGCTGGCCCGCGCGGCCGCCAGCGAGGGCGACAGCGTCGCCGCGCCGGTCGACACCAGCCTCGCGGTCGACGACCACCTCGCCGCCGCCGGGATCGACCTGGTCCACACGAAAGTCGGGGACGTCTACGTCGCCGAGCGGGCGAGCGAGCCGGGGGTCGCCTTCGGCGGCGAACCCAGCGGCGCGTGGATCTGGCCGGGGGAGACGCTCTGTCCCGACGGGCCGCTCGCGGCCTGCAAGATCGCGGCGCTCGCTAGCGAGCGACCGCTTGTCGACCGACTCGCCGATATCGAGACCTACCCGATCCGCCGCGGGAGCGTCGAGACGCCCGAGAAGGGGCGGGTCATGGACCGGGTCCGCGACGAGGTCACCGACGCGTACGACGACGTGACGACGCTCGACGGCGTCCGCGTCAACCTCGGGGACGCGTGGTTCCTCCTGCGGGCCAGCGGCACCCAGCCGCTGGTCCGGATCACCGCCGAGGCCCGCAACGAACAGCGGTGTGAGGCGGTCCTTGCGGAGGCCCGCGACTACCTCGACGCGGCTATCGAGGCGGTCGACGGGGCGTGATGTCCTTTCGGGGGAGAGCGCGCCGTCGTCGAGGATAGCGCACCGTCTCGGTGGACCAGCAGCTAGCGACCAGCAGATCACAGGAGAGGGGGCCGGCGTTCGCGTGCTCCCCCAGGAGCCGGGCGTCGGGGCCCGGGCGGCCGGACCGTCTCCCCCCGAGAATTCACGAGCGATGCAGGGACCGGCGGCGCGTCACCCGCGGCGGGTCGACCGTGCCTCACGGACGTCGGCGCCGTCGCGGATCTTGTCCTCGCACTGCGGACAGACGCGCGGCGACTCGACCCCGTTCGGCGTGAACACCCGTGCGTAGTCCGCTGTGACGAAGGAACCGCAGTTCTGGCATTCCGGCATACGTCCGAACTGTTCGCGTACTGGCCCTTAATGGTTGATGATTTGGTAGTAGGGCACACGGTCGGGGAAGAGCGGGGGAGGCGGTCGGGGTTCGTGAGGGATGTGCGGTCGAGAGACCGGCGGGTGCGGGCCGTTTCGACTCCGACCGTTCGACTCCGACCGTTCGACTCCGGCCGTTTCGACTCCAGCCGTTCGACTCCGACCGTTTCGACTTCGCCCGGTCGTCTAGAACTCGCTGGTGACGGTGCCGTCCTCGCGCAGGTCGACGACGCCGTCGAACCGCTCGGCGAAGGCGTCGAGCGTCGCCTCGTCGTGGACTCCCTTGGCGAGGTGGAACAGGCCGACGGCGTCGTGTTCGTCGAGCAACTCGAGGATGGCGTCGACGGCTACGCCGGTGCGGTCGACGTCGGTGTAGTAGATCATCTCCGTCACGGAGTCGAGGCTGACGCGGCGTTTCCCCTCGGTGGACTCGAGGAAGGTCTCGATCTCGTCGACGATGCCATCGAGGTCGTCCGGCGCGGAGACATAGCGGACGTTCTCGGACTGGTGGCGGGTGTACCCGCGGTCGACCGAGAGCGCGTCGATGATCGTCGCCCGGGACTCGTCGACCTCGTAGTGTTCGAGTTTCTGGCGGACCTCGCGGGCGGTCGTCCGCGTCGAGACGACGAGCATCCGTTCGGTGTCGGTACTCAGAAAGTCGGTGTCGATCCGGTCGGTTTCGCCCGTGCTCGGGTGGACGAGGAGGATGCCGGTCCCCCCCGGAACTGTCTCCGGCGTCGAGTCGATGGCGAGGCGGTAATCCATGTACAACTGGGAGGCTGGAACCGCCTTAAGAATGCGGGTGTCGACCGAGCGCGTTCGGTGGCCGATGCCGTTCGAGTGGCGAGAGTCCAGCCGCGTCTGCCGTGGCGGAGTGGCGGACGGGTCTGTTGTTTGCCGTGGCGGGGCCGCGGCCACATCCATTGTTTGCCGTGGCGGGGACACGGCCACGTCGTTCCCGTAACGCGCACGGCGCACGAGGAAATCCGGTCGGGAAGAGGTGGAGTGAAAAGGTACTTCCCGTTCGCTCTCGGAGCAGAGACCATGAGTGAATTTACTGTCACGGGCAAGTGGAACGCCCGCGATGGCTGGCAGTCCTTCGAGAAGGAAATCGAGGCCGAGAACGAGGATGTCGCCCGCGAGCACACGCTCGCGGAGTTCGGCTCGAAGCACGGCCTGAAGCGCACACAGGTCGAGATCGAGGGGGTCAACGCATGAGTCTCGGTGGCGGCGGTGGCGGCGGGCAACAGCAGCTCCAGCAACTCGCCCAGGAGATCGAACAGATAGAAGAGCAGATCGAGGCGCTCGAGGGCGAGATCGACGACCTCCAGGCCGAGCAGACGGAGATCGACGAGGCCATCGAGGCCATCGGGGCGCTCGAAACCGGTTCGAACGTCAAGGTGCCGCTGGGCGGCGGCGCGTACGTCCACGCGGAAGTCGGCGACATCGACGAAGTCGTCGTCGAACTCGGCGGCGACTACGCCGCCGAGCGCGACCAGGACGGCGCTATCGACACGCTCGAGACGAAAAAGGACACGCTCGACGACCGCATCGAGGAGGTCCGCTCGGACATCGCCGAACTCGAGACCGAGAGCGAGGAACTCGAACAGCAGGCCCAGCAGATGCAACAACAGCAGATGCAGCAGATGCAGCAGATGCAGGGCGACGACGAGTAAGCCGCGATGTTCGACGGACTGAAGGAGAAACTCGGCCGGTTCAGCGACGACGTTGAGGAAGACGTCGACGAGGAAGCGGCCGAGGAGCCCGAGCAACCGCCGGCCGACGGCGAACCCGAACCGGCCGACGGCGAACCCGAACCGGCCGACGCGGAGACTGCCGCGGACGCCCCGCCGGCCGAGGCTGACTCCCCCGAGAGCCAACCGACTGACCCCGAGAGCCAATCGACCGACCCCGAGAGCCAATCGACCGGCGCGGCCGATACGGGCGCCGAAACCGGTGTGGAGGAAGGTGAGGCCGGGGACGACGACGGACGCAGTCTCGGCGAGCGCGCGAAACTGTTCGCGACCGGGAAGACCGTCATCGACGAGGACGACCTGCAGGGCCACCTCGACGACCTGGAACTCGCCTTGCTCGGGAGCGACGTGGAGATGGGCGTCGCGGAGGAGATACTGGACGGCGTCGAGCGCAACCTCGTCGGCGACACGCGCCGGCGGCTCCAGTCGACGGGCAATCTCGCACAGGACGCGCTCCGCGAGGCGCTGTACGACGTGATCAGCGTCGGCCAGTTCGACTTCGACGAGCGCGTCACCGCGGCGGACAAGCCCTTCGTCATCGTCTTCACTGGCGTCAACGGTGTCGGGAAGACGACGACCATCGCCAAGCTCGCCCGTTATTTCGAACAGCGGGGGCTCTCGGCGGTACTGGCCAACGGCGACACCTACCGCGCCGGCGCCAACGAACAGCTCCAGCAACACGCCGACGCGCTGGACAAACGCGTCATCTCACACGAGCAGGGGTCGGACCCCGCCGCCGTGATCTACGACGCCGTCGAGTACGCCGAGGCCAACGACGTGGACGTGGTGCTGGGCGATACCGCGGGGCGCCTGCACACCTCCGACGGGCTGATGGACCAACTCTCGAAGATCGACCGGGTCATCGACCCGGACATGACGCTGTTCGTCGACGAGGCCGTCGCCGGCCAGGACGCGGTCAACCGCGCCCGTGAGTTCGACGACGCCGCAGAAATCGACGGCGCCGTCCTCACCAAAGCCGACGCCGACCCGCAGGGCGGTGCCGCCATCTCCATCGCCCACGTCACCGGCAAGCCGATCCTCTTTCTCGGCACCGGCCAGGAGTACGGCGACCTCGAGCGGTTCGACCCCGAGGCGATCGTCAACCGTCTCATCGGGGCGGAGTAGCGACCCGCGACTCCGGAACGGCGGTGCGACCGGTCCGTATCAACGGTCGCTGTCCGTGTTCGCGGTCGCTGTCCGTGTTCGCGGTCGCTGTCCGTGTCACCGGTCGCGGATTTCCTCGAGCGCGACGCGCTCGCCGCGGTCGGAGGACTCGTAGGCTGCGAGAATGATATCGACCGCTTTGCGGGCCTCTCGGCCGGGAACCATCGGTTCGCGGCCCTCGCGGACGGCGTCGACGAAGTCCGCCACGAAGGCCGCGTGCCCCTCGCCCCACTCCTGGGGCGCGATATCGACGTCACGGGCCTCGGTCTCGGCGCTGTAGTGTGACTCCTCGCCGGTCCCGACGCGGAACTCGGTGATCGAGTCGCCGGCGAGCGCGAGCGACCCGTCCGTCCCGTTGAGTTCGATCCGGTCGCCGCCGCCCTTGGTCGCTGTGGTGGCCGAGATCGTTCCGAGCGCGCCGTTCGAGAAGCGGAGGGCGATGGCCGCGGTGTCCTCGCATTCCAGGTCGCGGGCGAGGGTGTCTGTCATCGCTTGGACGGACTCGATGCCGCCGCCCAGCCACTGGAGCATGTCGATGTAGTGGATCGCCTGGTTCAGGAGGCACCCGCCGTCCATGTCGCGGGTGCCCCGCCACTCGCCCGAGTCGTAGTACGGCTGCGAGCGGAACCACTTGACCTGCGCGTCCCCGAGGACGAGGTCGCCGAGTTCGCCGTCATCGACCGCCCGTTTCGCCCGCTGGGCGCTGTCGAACGTCCGCTTCTGGAACACGCCGGCGAGGGTGACGCCCGCCTCGTCGCAGGCGTCGATCATCCGGTCCATCCGGTCGGCGTACACGTCGAGCGGCTTCTCGCAGAGGACGTGCGCACCGGCGCGGGCGGCCTCGACGGTGACGTCGGCGTGGGTCCCGCTGGGGGTGCAGACGCTGACCGCGTCGATATCGGCGTCGTCGACCATCTCCGCGGTGTCCGTGTAGGCGGCGCAGTCGTACGCGTCGGCGAACTCCGCGGCGGCGTCGGCGTCGAGGTCCGCGCAGGCGACGAGTTCGGCCCCCTCGGCGTCCACGACGGCGTCTCCGTGGTCCGTTCCGATGCCGGCGCAGCCGACTATTCCGTATCGTATCATCTCTTTCGGACGTGTCCAACGACGCAGTTAGCTCTACCGGAGCCGGAAATTCCGGCTTCCCAAGTTTCAGGTGATTGACCGCCGAGTCGTCGAGCATGACTGCCCCGCCGTTCGTCCTGACCGGCTTCGCCGACGAGGTCGACGACGACCTCGAAACACAACTCGATGTCCTCGAGTCGCTGGGGATCGACTCCCTCGACCTCCGGAGCGTCTGGGGCACGAACGTCCTCGAGTTGGACCCCGACGAGATGGCGACGATAGAGCGAGCGCTCGACGAGCGCGGCATCTCGGTGTCCGCCATCGGCTCGCCGATCGGGAAGGTCGACATTACGGACCCGTTCGAGCCCCACCTCGACCGGTTCGAGACCGCACTGGACCGCGCCGCCCGCTTCGACGCCGACTACGTCCGGCTGTTCTCGTACTGGATCCCCGACGACGAGGACCCCTCGGTCTACCGGACGGAGGTCATGCGCCGAATGGGGCGGAAGGCCGACCTCGCCGAGGACGCCGGGATCACGCTCCTTCACGAGAACGAGAAGGACATCTACGGCGACACGCCGGCCAGGGTGCGCGACATCGTCACGACTGTCGACTCGCCGCGCTTGCGGACGATATTCGACCCCGCGAACTATCTGGAGATCGGGGTGGAACCCTACCCGGACGCCTTGCTCCAGACCGCTGAGTTCGTCGAGTTTCTCCACGTCAAAGACGCTGTGAAGGGCGAACGCGGCGAGATCCGGCCGGCCGGCGAAGGCGACGGGCGGATCCCGGAAACGCTCGCCGCGCTGGCCGCACGCGGGTTCTCGGGGTTCGCCTCCCTGGAACCGCACCTCGCGGCCGCGGACGGGGAGGACGGACTCAGCGGGCCGGAAGCCTTCGAAACAGCCGCAGACGCGCTGCGGGACTGCTTCGCCGAGGCCGGCGTGGAACACCGGTAGGTCCGTCGACGCCGACGAACTCGTGTCTGACCTGAACTATTCCCCGACAGAGATGCCTCTCCGGACGGTCCGTGCCACCCGAACAGGCGACGAGTCGACGGACGACTGGTCGACGAAGACGAGGAGACCGCGGAAAACGGAACTGCCGCAGAAAGCGGAGAGTGGGGTCAGTCCTCGCGTTCGTCCGAGAGGTGCTCCCACACTTCCGCACAGCCACAGCCGTCCTCGACGTCGTCGAGGTGCGAGGTATCGACCTCGTGTTCGTCCGGTGGTGCGTCGTCAGTCGCGACCGACTCCGGCTCCGATTCGACAGCCTGTGCGTCGCCCGTGTCACTCATCTGGATATCCGATCACATGTCCTACCCACGTATAAACCCGCTCTCACCCCACATTCTTCGCCCCGGCTTCGAACAAGTGACAACACTTGCCGACTCTCCCATCGGGCCACGCTGGCCCTGGCGGCCCACCTGACGGGCCGTGGGGCCGCTGCCCGCTCCCATCGGTCGAATGACGGCGGGGATTCCGCCGCGATGTGGTCGTACGCGCTCCAGCGCCGGCGTTTCGGTTGCCCTCGAACGGGTGGTAGCGAGGGGATACGTCGTTGGTTCCGGCAATCTGTGTGGGGTTTCGGTCAGTCGGGGCAGGGATGACCGAGATGGACGGATACAGGGGGCTAGGGATAGAACGGATGTTCACGCACGCGCTCGGCGCGCGAACTATCAGGAGGATTTCCGATGTATTCACCGGTCCGACGGAGGACAGCATGAACACGGTCGAGGAGTACAAGCAGAACAAGCATCCGCTGGACGTGGTCGAGGACGTCAAGGAGTACGCCGAGGAGGGACTCTCCTTCGAGGAGATCGAGGAGCGGGCCGGCGGCGGCGAGTGGGAGCGCCTGAAGTGGGCCGGCATGTACAGCCACGGCCGCAAGGGCGACTACTTCATGATGCGGACGAAGGTGCCCGGCGGCTATCTCTCCCCCGAGCAGGCCGAGGTCATCGGCGAGGTGGCCGAGGAGTACGCCGTCGCGCCCGAGGAGTTCGGCGGCGAGGAGCAAAACGACATCTGGGGCGACGCGTTCATGGACATCACGACCCGCCAGGACATCCAGAAACACTGGATCCGGGTCGAGGACGTCCCGGATATCTGGGAGACCTACGGCGAAGTCGACCTCACGACGATCCAGGGCTGCGGTGACGGCGCCCGGAACGTGCTGGGCTGTCCGGCCGCCGGCCTGGACGACCACGAGTGTTTCGATGCCCAGCCCGTCATCGACGCCGTCTCCGACTACTTCACGGGCAACCGCGAGTACGCCAACCTCCCGCGGAAGTTCAAGATGACCATCACGGGCTGCAAGCACGACTGCGGGCAGTCCCAGATCAACGACGTGGGGCTCACCCCGGCGCGCAAGGAGATCGACGGCGAGCAACACTACGGCTTCCACTGCAAGGTCGGCGGCGGGCTCTCGGACGGCCCGCGGATGGCCACGGAGATGGACGTGTTTGTCCTGCCCGAGCACGCCGTCGAGTTCTGTCGCGCTATCGCCCAGACGTTCAAGGAACTGGGCGACCGGAACAACCGCGGCGTCTGCCGGATGCGTTATCTCGTCCAGCAGCTGGGCACCGAGGAGTTCGAGGCGGCAGTTCGTCGCCGCTGTGAGGTCGACCTCCCCGAACAGGGTGTCGACCTCACGGAGGGGTACACGGGCGACCACGTCGGCGTCCACGACCAGAAACAGGACGGCCTGAAATACGTCGGGTTCAACGTCATCACCGGGCGGATGGGCGGCGACGAGTTCGCCGAGGCCGCCCGCGCCGCCAAGGAGTACGGCACCGACGAGGCCTCGATCCGGCTGGCGACCGACCAGAACTTCCTCATCACGCACATCCCCGAGGAGAACCTGGGCGAGTTGCTGAACGAGCCGTTCGCTCGCAAGTACGAGCACGACCCCGGCCCGTTCTCCCGGGGCGCTGTCGGCTGTACGGGCTCGGAGTTCTGTAACTACGGCATCATCGAGACGAAAAACCGGGTCTACCGATGGGCGAAAGCGCTGGACCGGCGCATCGACACGCCGGACGACCTCGACGTGGTGCGGATGCACATGTCGGGGTGTTCGGCCTCGTGTGCTCAGCCACAGATCGCCGATATCGGCTTCCGCGGCGAGACGGTCAACGTCGACGACCCCGAGGGCACCACCAACGAGGAGGGCGACAACATCGTCGAGGGCATGGACTTTGGCCTTGGCGGCGCGCTCGGCAGCGACAACGAGTTCCTCGACTGGGTGGAAAACGCCGTGCCCGCAAGCGCGGTGATCCCCGCCCTCGAGGAACTGTTCGCGGCCTACAGCGACGAGCGCGAGGACGAGGAGCGCTTCTACGACTGGTGTCGCCGCGTCGACAACGACCGGCTTCGCTCGGTCATGCGGCGTGCCGACGCCAACGTCGCGGGTGGAACGGCCCACGAGACCGGCGGCCGCGGCGGGAGGGCCGACAGTGACTGACCACAACGGGTCCGAGGATCGGGCGATGCCCGGCGTGCCCGATACCGACCTCGACGACGATACGTCAGTTCCGAAGACATCCGACGTCAGCGTCGATCGGCCGGCGACCGAGTCCGGCACGATTCCCGGCGACCAGATCGGGCCGGTGGACGAAGAATACGCCTATCACGACCCCGACGGCGGAGGCCGGGCGAACGGTCACGACCACGACGAGGATCACCAGCATAGCCACGACGAGAGCGACGCTTGCGGCTGCGGGAGTTCCTGCGGTTGTGGCGGCCACGGTGAGGCTGGCGGTCACGGTGAGACTGGCGGCCACGGTGAGACTGGCGGCCACGACCACACTGCGCCCGAGCGCCCGTCCCGTGGGTCCGGCGACCGCCCGAAGCAGGTCGCCGCGGACGGCGGGGGCGTTGCCAACGCCGACCCCGACGGCAAGCTTCACGACGTGGAGTTCACGAAACCCGCCGAGGGGAAGAGCCAGGACGTCTACGACACGCCGGCCGACCAGCGCGTCCAGCGTCCCGGCGAGGAGGACCTGGCGCTCGACACGCCCTCCTATGAGATCCGCTCGCAGATGAACGACATCGAGACGCCCGACGACAAGACCTGGTTCATGGAACTGGACGAGGCGGTCATCGACGACGACCGCTGTATCCAGTGTGGGACCTGCGTCGCCTCCTGTCCCTCGGACTCGATCGGCATCGGCGACGACGGCCTGCCCGAACTCGTCAAGATGTGCACGGGCTGTTCGATGTGCTGGGACTTCTGTCCCCGCGGCGGCCTGCGCTACGAGCGCCAGTGGAAGATCACGGGCGGCGACGACAACGTCAAGGGCGCCGGCGACCCGATCACGGAGTTCTCCGCCCGCGTCGAGGAGGACTGGCGCCACGACTCCCAGGACGGCGGCGTCGTCACCGCGGTCCTGATCGAACTGCTCGAATCGGGCGAAATCGACGGCGCGCTCATCGCCACCGAGTCCGACGACGAGCCCTGGAAGGCCGAATCCTTCCTTGCGACCACGCCCGAGGAACTCATCGCCAACACGGGTACCATCTACAACCAGACGATGGCGCTTGGCAACCTCGGGCTGGAGCAGTGGGAGCACAAGCTCCCCGACAAGGACTGGGAGGACATCTCGCTGGCGATGGTGGGTACCCCCTGTGAGATCGAGGGGATCCGCGCGCTGCAGGACTTCGACTGGGACTACGCCGGCCAGGAGGAGGGCGTCCGCGCGGTCGACTACACTATCGCGTTGATGTGCACGAAGAACTTCAACTACCACAAGCTCATCGGCGAGAAGATCCAGGAGGAACGCGACATCGACATCGACAACGTCGGCAAGATGGACGTTCTCCACGGCAAGCTGATGGTCTGGGACACCGACGACGAGATGATCCTCGAAGAGGACATCGAGAACTTCCACGACGCCGCCCTGAAAGGCTGTGACGAGTGTGCCGACTTCACGGGCTTCTGTGCCGATTTGACTGTGGGCTCCGTCGGCTCCAGCGACGAGTACTCCTCGGTCATCGTCCGGACCGAGCAGGGCCTGGACGCCTGGGAGACCACCGCGCCCGTCCTCGACCACCACGACCTCGAGGACCGCTCGGCCGTCGGCAAACTCCAGGGCTGGGACAAAAAGAAGGCCTTCGAAGCGCTGAAACGGCCCTTCGACCCCGACGCGCCCCGGTTCATCGAGTACGCGGACCACGCCGAGCAGTACGGCACCGAACTCAATCCGCACGACGCGGGGCACTGACGGCGCGTTTTTTCGGGTTCCGCTCTCGGTCGGTGTATCGTGCGAGTGTCACGGGTGTTTCGAATTGAACGTAACCGAACAGGACTCCCACCGCGGACTATCTTTCGGTTGGTAAGCCGTTCGTAGCTGCGATCGATCTCGAGAACCGAAAGCCATCGGCCCGCGTTCACATCTCCAAAAGTTCTTTTTCGACGTACTCCTCGCCCGTCAGCGTCAGGTGATATGCATCTTGACCGTCTCGTTCGTCAACCTTCTCTAAATGACTATTTCCTACTTGTTCTGAGAGATCTCGGGAGACGTTTGCCCCAAGGCCAATTTTAGCATCCTGTGCTCGTTCCTCAATCTCGGGCTTGGTGAAGTTGGACTGCTCTTCGTGGTACTCAAGATACCATCCGACAATGAGAGCTGCATCTCGCTTCGTCGGGTTATTAGCCTGTTTGTAGTACTCTGTCAACGAGCGGGATTTTCTGGTACTTGTGCTTGTTATGTCAGACTCCGAATTCTGTGCTGTTGGAGAGTCATTCACAGTCTCGCCTGAGCCGTTCGCAACTGCCTCCAGCGTCTCGTCGTCTACATCTCCTAGATAATCCTCACGAAGACTCTCAAACCACGTTTCGGCATCATCTCTCGGCCCCTCTGCCTCAACGGTGATGTTTCCAACAGTGACTCGGAGGTGTAACATCTCGCTCTCTGAATCTTCAGGCATGTTCACTAGCTGTTATTCTTTGCACTTATATGTTTGCAAGGTGCTACGCTTGCAATTCATCAAAGCCTTGTATCTAGTTCGATTGTATCTATTCCAGAGAATACGATTTTTATATTCTAGACTATTCCAAGGCCCAAGTAAGATTTATACAGGCTGGTCTAATACTAGATCCCAAGCGTGTCAGATAATCAGCTATCGTTCGATGATCTCCTCATCGATGAAGAGGAAGTCAGCGAGACACTCCTCGCGGAGACACTCATTGACTACGTCAGAATCGGTGACGAGAGTGGAAGTATCGTCCCCCAAGATGCCTGCGAGAGCCTCACTAACCGGAGGAAGGTCGTTGTCGCTCTCCTCGCCCAGCACGCACTTGAGGGGCTGGAGATGACCGATCAGCAGTGGCTGACGCCAACGGAGATCGCCGAAAAGAGCGGTATCAAGAAGAACTCGGTCTATCCCGCTGTTCGAGAGCTGGACGACGATGATGTCGTCCAGAGTGACGACGGCTCCTACCGAATTCCGACGCACAGTCTCGAAACTGCCAAGCGAGAACTCGAACCGGAGGAAGACGAATGAGTGATACCGAAGACATTGAAACACGAATCGCAGAACTCGAGTCCCGAGTGGGTGAACTTGAGCAACTGATTCACGATGGACAGGCTGGCGACGATATAACTGGTATGCGAGAATTTGTCGAAAAGTTTGGTCCAGATACGCACGTTGAGCGAGCTCTCGCGATTGCGTGCTATCTTGAGCAGTACCAGAGCCAAGAGAATTTCACACGAGCCGATATCGAAGACGGATATCGAACGTGTCGCGCTCAGAAACCGGCTAATATGAGTGATGTCATCAATAATCTAGAAGACAAGGAATGGGCAATGAAAGATGGAAAAGATGGCCAGTCGAAGCTCCGTCGGCTCACAGGTTCTGGCCTCGCGAAGGTCGAAGAGGTGATTGACGATGGGGCTTGAGGACCGAATTCAGGAGGAGATGTACGTTGACACAGAATCCCTACTCGAAGACGAGTTTGAACGGGCGAAAGCACTGTTCGATATCTACGAAGACAATACCATCGCGTTAGCCGACGATGTGACGGACCTTGGCCCCACTGAGCGGATTCTAACCCGCCTTGTCGCCCAACAGTATGTTGCAGAAGCCGACGACGATGCAGTGCAGTCTCTCTCGTACGACTATTTCTACGAGCGGATTGACAAGGGCGACAGCACTGTTCGAAACTACTTCAGCAGTCTTGTCGACGACGGACTCGTTGTGAAAGCTGAAGAACAGGGAGAACACGAACTAGTCGTCGAGCGGCTTGACGACGTCATCGATCGTGTCGAATCAGCACTCAGTACAGTCGAGGACTAATCGTCTGCACCGATCTGGGAGATACTGGTCTTCGTCACGTCGACGCCCTTTTCGGCGAGGTACTGTGTGCTCTCCCGACCCCAATCCTCCTCACCGGATCCCTTCGTGAGGACGATGTAGACTGTCGCATCACCCAGCGGGCGCATCGTCCGACCAGCTCGTTGGCCAGTCTGTGACCGCGACGATCCCATCGTCGACGCGAGAATGGCAACCTCTGCATTGGGGAGATCAATTCCCTCGTCACCGACTCTGGAGATGATGAGCGAATCGAGGTCGCCGTCACGGAACGCATCGTAGATGCGCTCACGTTCGTCGTGTTCGGTGTCTCCGTAGACGAACGGAAGATCAAGATTCTCGGCGAGGTCCTTCCCCTGTTTGATCCAGTCGACGAAGATGAGAGTCTTCTGGTCAGGGTGACGGTCGAGCAGTGCACTGACGACATCCTGTTTCTTTGGGTTCCGAGCGGCCTCGATGAGGCGCTTGCTTCCGGAGGCTCGTTGGTACCGTTCACGGGCACTATCGCTGGCCCACGGAACGGGGATGAGTTCCACTTCGGGTTTCTCAACCCACCCTTCTGCGAACAGCGAACCCCAGTCGGTGCCGATCGGGGGACCGATGAGCGTGTAAATCTCCTTTGGATCCTTGGCTTCACGAACTGGCGTAGCTGAGAGCCCGAGCCGGGCCTTTGACTGAATCTCTCGGAACCGCTTCCAGGTCGAGGCGACGGAATGGTGGCATTCGTCGGCGATGATGATTCCCCAATCACGCTCATTGAATAACTCACGATGGCGACTCATCGCTGCCGTGTCGTACGTGGCGATAGTGACCGGCCGAATTTGCTTCATGCCACCGTGATACTGACCAATCTTGTGCGAGGTGAGTGTCGTTTTTGCAGTCAACTCATCTTCCCACTGCTGGGCTAACTCACGGTTCGGGACGATGATGAGTGTCTCGCCGCCGATCGCCGCCATCGCACCCAGCGCTGCGATGGTCTTTCCGCTGCCAGAGGGGCCGACAAAGACACCGCCTCGGCGGACTGTGAACTGGTCCACCCACTCATCTTGGTAGTCTCTGAGCTGGATATCATCGGAGAGTGCAACATCGAGCGACGTACCCTCCTCGAGACGACGTTCGTCGATGACTGGATAGCCAGCATCGTAGAGAGTTTCTTTGACGCCGGCTGCACCGCCCTGTGTGACGCGCAATTCGGTATCTGAAAGAAACTGGCTGTAGTGATCGCCATACACAAGCTTCCGCTTGGCAACATTCTCGAAAACATCCGCGTCGGCTGCTTCGAGAATGATGTATCCGCCAGAGTGCGTACGCAAGCGGAACTGGTGGGCACGATCCCAGTCGTCCTTGATCCGGCTCTCGAACCCACCGTCCCACTGGTCTTCTCCGATGAGCTCGATCAGATCGCCTCGGAGTGCGTCAAACGAATCGTAGGGTGCATTCCAGATGTCTGTCTGGTCGATTTTGTAGAGATAACCATCACCAGTGGAGTCGACAAGATGCGCTGTCTGAGCGAGGGTCCGCTGGCTCTTGTCGGTCGGAGAGTCGATGACGACCTCGCGGCGGCTCGGGAAGAAGAGGACGTGTTCTTCGGGCTCTTCCGGTAGTTGGCTCGTGACAGAACCAGTAGACTGGTGGACGTGTTCTGTATCTTCCTGCGGAGGTGTGTCGGCCACCATCGTGCCTTCGGACTCCAGCTTCACCCACTGGGGACTGTACCACACTTTTGCCCGGCCACCGACCTGCTGTGCGTCTAAGACGCCTTTCTCGACCAGGTCATTGAGCTTCTTACGAGCTGTCTCTCGTGAGCAGCCGGTTGTGGTGGAAATGTCACTCGTCGTGACGAACGGTTTTTCTGCGTGAACCGCCGCGACAGCTTTCCTAATTTCAGCGATAGGAAACTGTATGTTTGTAGTCATTATATTCAGATATGCGTTGTAGTTACTTGATTCTGTCACGTGCCAAGTCTATAATCCTTTTGATTGCTGTATTATGTGATTTCGCAGATTAACCAACAAACGAGCCCAGCAATGGGAGTATTGGTTAACAATCGGGGATGCATCAGAATATCCAGCTATTGCTCAGCGAACGGGGGTAACGCAATCAACAGACAGGAGGATTTCTACTCGTCTGACAGGAGGTGTTCCTCTGATTGATCTGTAGGTAGAGCTCAAGGAGATTGCGGGTCATTTCACGATTGATTGCATCACTATCGACAAAGATGCCATCTAGCAGGTCGTCTTGGGGTCCTCATCAGACATTACGAATCAACGTGGCCGCTGTCGTTGTATAATTGTTGCTACAAGCTAATATACGATGACCACTTTAATACTCATACAGCGAGTCCACACCGGTATGCCGTCATTTGATGACCTACTCGACAGTGTCTCTGAAGAACCAACTGATACGGATATTATCGGCCTCGCCGGATTCTACCTCCGAGAGATTGAAGATGAACATCCGTTTGCCACGAAGCAAATACGTGGTGTTGTGGAACCCTCGCTTCGGGCGGTCAACGGTGATTCAGTCGGGACCTTCCCGAGTCTGCTGAGAGAGAAAGGATATTTCCAACGCCGAGACCAGCAGTGGGACCTAACAAAAGATGGACTAGAGTATTACGGTGAGATGGTGGCACTACCAAGCGACACCGAAGCGCCGCGAGCAGATGACGACCTATTCATCAGTGCCAGCCCGCCGAATGATGACTTCTATCCTGCACTGATTGACGATATCAATCACAGCTATCAACACCATGTCTACGATGCGACGATGATTCTGACACGCAAGCTTTTCGAGAATCTCATCATCGAACTTCTCCGCTTGCGCTTGGGAACCAACGATCATTTAGAGGAATTTTATATTCCGGATCAGGGCCGATTCCAGCCCTTCTCAGAACTCACCGAGAACTTCAGTGAGTACCTAGAAGATTTCAAGCCATATGACCCAAACCTGGATGCATCATTTGTTAGTCAGTTAGACAAATTCCGGACTCAAGCGAACGCGAATGCTCACTCTATTCAGGTTGACCTTAGTCAGGGGGAGATTGAGGCCCTGAGTGAGGATGCAAACACGTTGGCAACTCGGCTCTTCCGACTCCATGAGCAAGCAAAATTAGATGCCGATCGAGGTAACTGACCAATCTGGTTCGTGGCAACTAATTGCTGTCTGGTGGTTTTGCTTCGTACCAATCTACTTCTGACGGGACTGCCGAAAACAGTTACTCGTCATCATCTCCTTTGGCGCTCTTGAGGAAATCGATTGCAAGGCCGATGGAGTGCCCCCTGATGTAGTAGCCGCCATACTCGTCGTCATTGGCAACGAAATCAAGACTACCGTAGTTCATGATTGTGCTGTCACTAGGATTCATCCGTTCTGCGAATCCAGTTGCTGAATCACCGATTTCATCTTCCTCGATGATTTCCAGCTCGAGAGCAACGCGACGAGCTAGAAGCCGCGCCACGAACTTCGGCTTGTTGTCGAGATCATGGTAGCCTGGGCGGGTGACAACCTCACCAGTGTCGCCGTCGACAGCGACCACGCCCTCGATCGCGTCCGCGAGCCGTTCACGGTTGACTGCATCCTTATCGACAACAACGCGTTCCAGTGGGTCGTCTTCGGTATCACTCATCGCTTTCACCGTCCTCTCGAAGGTCGTCTACTAGGGCCTGTATGTAGCCATAGGCGTCCTCTTTCCCCGGTTCTCGGATTGCAGTTGTGCCTGAAGCTCCAGTTCCTCTGGAGTCAAGATAGACATCTTTGTTCTCTTGTTGATGCACATTGGGCCAATTATCACTATCCAGACCCGACTCTTCGAGCGCCTTTTTAAGATTGGTTGTTTTCACTCGGGAGATGCTGTGAACCTCATCGAGGGTAGTTAGAATGATTGCTGATCCATTCAAAAGTTTCTCTGCAACCGATGTCCCCAATATCTCATTGTTCCCAATGATCTCGGGGAACTCTTCGACGTCTCCATCCTTGACCCTTCCAGTCTTCAGCACTCGTTGTAGCTCAGCATCTGTCGCATCTACTTCATCAAAGTGAGAATTCGACTCTCCTGTATCGCTGTTTTCCGTCTCTTCTGTTGGAGCCACCTGCTCAACAGTACCACCGTCTGTGGGACTGTCAGTCGGTTGCTGAGGTCCAGCAGACCCTACAGCGTCATAGCCCTCAACGAACTCTGCGAGGGCATCAAGCACCTCTGAGTACGCTTCATCTTCCGCAGCGGAGACCTCGGCTTCGATGGGGCCATCGCGAAAGGTAATCTGAATGTCCATCTATTTGAGGAGAGAACGGTAGGTATATGAATCTAGGTGTTAACTTAGAGCTCGATGCTCCTTTGGGAGCTGTGTCAGCGAAAACAGATATCTGGATATTAATATAGGTTTAAATATATTTACCGGGAAACGTCGCCAGTTCATTGGTTCCCTGATGCTGCTTGCTGTGTGGAATGATTGCTACGAGGAAGATCGAATTCGATCTTTGACTTTGAAGGACGCTCTTGAACTGTCTGGTATTGATCCCTCAAACATGTTTAATGTATATGACCTTGATGATGTAAAGTCTACTTTCGATAAGAGCGGAATGGGACAAAGCGCGACAATTGGACTCACTCGTCCAGGGTAACGAAATCTTGGTGTCTATGCCAGAAATCATCCGCCTCAGCAGTCATAGAGACTGGACTTGGACTTTGTGGAGCGCGAGCGGGCACCCGAGTCGGCGATAGCACTGGGTGTTCAATCGCATTTAGTGGGGCTATCGCTGTCGAATACTGTCGATTTACTTGATTCGTTGGGTGCCCAACGCAGTCGTAAGGCGGTCCACGATTGGGTACAGAATGCCGATCTACAACCCGACGCTGGACAGAGCCCGAATCACGGCGCGCTTGGCGAAACAGTGATTGAAACCGATGACGAGTAATACTGGCTGTACGCCGCCGCTGACTCAGAAACAAATCAGCTGCTCCACGTGTGGTTGTTTTCGACGACCACGACCGTACTCTCCGAGATGTTCCTTTGAGAACTCCGCGAGAAACACGATATCGAAACCACCGTGTTTCTCGTCAATGGCGCTCAATATCTCTAAACCGCACTTCATTGAGCACCCCTCCGATTTCAGATGCGTTCTCACAAAAATCAGAATTTCGTCGAACGGATCTTTCGAAAACTAAAACACCGAACGTTGTCGTTTTCGAATTGCTTCAGTTACGTCGAACCCAAAATAGCCGAATTATGGCTCCAGACCTTCGCTCGCTGGCACAATGCTACTACTAAACACGGCCGCGAACGAAGTGAGCGGCCGCTTTTTGGTCCAGCTTTTTCAAGGAGCCCTCCCGCAGCGAGGCCGGAGGCCGAGCGAGGAAGGGCGACGCAGAAAAAGGTGGGTTGGATCCGGAACCGTTCGCCGTTTCTCGAAGCTTCAACAAGGCAGTGTGCGACCTGCCGGTATGCCAGACGACGAGACACCGGAGTACGTCATCCCGCCGGGCGGCGGCGTCCCGTGGATGGACCACACGATGGACGACACGGGCCGACCCCCCGAACGGGACATCGCCATCACGGACATCTCGACGATGGTCCTGCAGGCGAACTTCCAGTGGGGCATCGTGAAAGTCGAGACGGACGCCGGGATCACCGGTATCGGCGCGGTCCACGGCGACGGACCCCAGGATCCCGGCCGACTGGAGGGTGAGAACCCGCTGGATATCAATCGCCTGCGCGACGTGATGTGGGAGCCCGGCCCCGGCGTCGAGATGGCGCTGTGGGACATCAAGGGGAAACTGCTCGACGTACCGGTCTACGAACTGCTGGGCGGCGTTTACCGCGACTCGGTGCGGGTCTACTGTGACACTCACGGCGGCGAGTCACTCGGCGAGGCCCAGTCCGGGACCGTCGACCCCCGCGACGTGTACACGCCCGAATCCTACGCCGAGGCTGCCCGCGAGGTGGTCGACGCTGGCTTCGATGCGCTGAAATTCGACCTCGACGTGCGGACCCACGCCGACGTGGACACCCCCGCGCGGCGGCTGGACAACGCCGCTATCGAGCACAAGGCCGCCCTGGTCGAGGCCGTCCGCGACGAGGTCGGCTACGACGTGGACCTTGGGTTCGACCTGCACTGGAATTTTACCGTGGAGACGGCCACCCGCCTCGCCGAGAAACTCGAACCGTACGACCTGGCGTGGCTCGAAGACCCCGTCCCGCCGCACAAGTACGGCGCCCACCGGCGCGTGCGGGAGGCCACCTCCTGTCCGATCATGACCGGCGAGAACCTCGCCGACCCCGGCGAGTTCAAGCAGATGTTGGACGCCGAGGGGATGGACGTGGCCGCGCCGGACCTGCACAACTGCGGCGGCCCGCGGGACTTCCAGCGGATCGCCGCGCTGTGTGACCTGGAGGGGATCCCTATCGCCGCACACAACATCCAGGGGCCGGTCGGGACGGTCGCCTCCGCCCACGCCGCCGCGTCGGTTCCGAACTTCGTCGCCCTGGAGTACCACGCCTTCGACGTGCCCTTCTTCGAGGATCTCGTCTCCCGGACCGGCGAGTCCGGCCCGATCATCGAGGACGGTTCGATCGACCTCCCGCAGGGCCCCGGCCTGGGCATCGAGATAAACTCCGATGTGGCCGCCGAACACCTGGTCGACGGCGAGGAACTGATCCTCTGAGAGCGGTCCGGACTCCCTTTTGGCGCCGAGCGCCCGCGATCCGGACTCCCTTTCGGCGCCGAGTGCCCGCGATCCGGACTCAGTACTCGCCGTTCCCGACCGACTCCCGGTCGGCGCCAGCCCGCCCTTCGAGGAACTCCCGGGCGATGGCGTCACCGCTGGACGCGCCGATGCGCTCGGCGCCGGCGTCGAACATCGCCTTCGCGTCGGCCCACGAGCCGATGCCGCCGCTGGCTTTGACCGGCAGGTACTCCGCGAGGAGTTCCACGTCGGGTACGGTGGCGCCGCCGTCGGAGAATCCGGTGGCGGTCTTGAGGAAGTCGGCGTCGGCGTCGGCGACCAGTTCGGCGGCGCGGCGTTTCTCCGCCTCGGAGAGCAGCGGCGTCTCGACGATGACCTTCACCGGGATGGGCACGGCGGCGACGACCTCCTCGATCTCCTCGCGGACCGTCCCGTCCTCGCCGGCGCGCAGGCGACCGACGTTGAGCACCATATCGATCTCGTCGGCGCCGGCGTCCCAGGCGTCGGCGGCCTCGTCGCATTTCGCGCTCGTGGTGTTTTGCCCGTGGGGGAAGCCCACGACGGTCGCCAGCGGGACCGTTGGCGCGTAGCCGTCAGCCAGTTCGAGGTAACACGGCGGGATGCAGGCGCGCAGGCCGTACTCGATGGCCACGTCGAGGACCGCGATGACGTCGTCGGGTGTCGTCTCCGGCCCGAGGACGGTGTGTTCGATCCGCCCCATCACTGCGGCCGCGTCGGCGTCGGTGTCCATACCGCGACCAAGGCCCCCGCGGTACAAAAACGCCACCGCCACGCGAGTACGCTCCGGTACTCGAACGGGGGATCGGCCCCGCGCTCGCCAACTCGAACGCGGGACCGGAACTACACCCGCCACCCCTGGCGACCGGAACGGTTACCTGGCTTCCGGCGCGCAAACCGGGTATGCAGGTGCTCCCGAGCGGGCTGGTGGTGCCGCCGCTGCCCTATGCGGCCGTCCTCGTCGTCGGGTCACTGGCCGTCGTGGGCTGGCTCTCAGTCCTCTCGCCGCCGGTGAGCCGACGCCAGGTGCTCGCGTTCGCGCCGTGGATGGTCACCGGCGGCGCCGTCCACGCGCTCTATCAGCACGGTTCGGTCCCGGCGGTCATCGAGCCCTTCGCTGCCGCGCCCGCCGTCTACGTGGCGACGTTCGTCCTCGCCGGCGCCGTCTGGATCGTCGCCGCCCTCCGCGCGCAGGCCCGTGACGACCCGGGCCTGGTCACCCGCTATCTCGCGCTCTTCGGTGCCGTCCTCGTCGCGGCGCTGACGGTCTTCGCCTACGTCGAGGCGGTCAGGGCCGGCGTCCCGACCCATCAGTACGTCTGGCCGGTCGTGGGCTTTCTCGGCGCCGCCGTCGTCACCGCGCCGTGGTACTACGCGCTGACCTTCCGCTTTACTGCGGCCGTCTCGCGCGTCGGCCTCGCCGGCCCGTTCGTCGTCTACGCACACGCGCTCGACGGCGTCTCGACGGCGCTCGGCATCGACGTCATCGGTACCGGCGAGCGCACGCCGCTGCCCGCTCACATCATGGATTTCGCCGGTGACCTGCCGACCGAGCCGTACCTCGGCCGCGGGTGGCTGTTCGTCGTCGTCAAACTCGTCGTCGCCTCCGCGGTGGTCATCGTGCTCGCCGACTACGTCGAAGACGAACCGACCGAGGGGAACCTCGCGCTGGCGTTCGTCGCCGCCGTCGGCGTCGGCCCCGCCGCGAACAACCTCTACCTGTTCCTCCTCGCGGCCTGACGCGAACGGCGGGGGCTCTCCCTGGCCCTTCCCTCTGCAACCCCTTTCCTTCCCTCTGCAACCCTTTTCCTTCCCTCTGCAACCCCCTCCCTTCCCCTGCAACCCGCTCTAGCGGCCCCCAGACTGTCGGGATCGGACCCGCGGTCGCTCCCGAAACGCACCCCCGTTCGGGACCCGAGACCGACGGGGTACTGTCGAGTGTTCGGGAGCGCTCCGGAGCACTCCGGAGACGACCGACGCGGCCGAACGCGGGTGCGGGGGCGTCAACGGGTACCGTTTTGGCGGCGGCGGTTCCAGGCTCGGTATGGCGAAACAGCCACACCTGCTCGTCGAAGAGGGCGACGTCCACGACATCGCGCTGGTTCCGGGCGACCCGGGCCGCGTCGACCGCATCGCCGACCACTGCAACGAGGCGACCGAAGTCGCCCAGAACCGCGAGTACAAACTCGTCAACGCGACCTACGAGGGCCGCGACCTGACAATCTGCTCGACAGGGATCGGCTGTCCCTCGGCGACCATCGCCGTCGAGGAACTCGCGAACGTCGGCGTCGAGACGTTCGTCCGCGTCGGCACCACGGGCGCCCTGCAATCGGACATCGAGATCGGCGACATGGTCGTCGCGACCGGCGCCGCGAAAAACGAGGGGACGACCAAGCGCTACGAGGCCGTCGAGTACCCCGCGGTGCCGGACTACGAGGTGCTTTCGGCGCTGGTCGACGGCGCGGAAGCGAACGATGAGGACGTTCACGTCGGTCCCATCGCCTCGGACGACGCCTTCTACGCCGAAACCGACGAGTACGTGCGAGACTGGGAGCGCGCGGGCATCCTCGCCGTCGAGATGGAAGCCGCGGCCCTGTTCACCCTCGCCCGCCGGAAAGGCCTGCGCGCCGGCGCAATCTGCACCGTCGACGGCAACCTCGTCGAGGGCACCCAGAAGGGCGAAACCGAGGGCGAGGAACTGCCCGACAAGGCGAAAAACAACGTCGCTCGCGCTATCGACATCACGCTCGACGCCGCCACGACCCTCTGAGTGGTGGCGACCGGACCGGACGGACTCGATCCGACCGGTGTCGCTCTCGCTCCCTGGCACGCCGAATACTCGCGACTGCTACCGTGGTGCGAATCTTTTTCTCGATGTAGGAGAGGCGTAGTGTATGGACTGGCGAGGGGAACACGCCCGCGCACGGCCCGCCGTGGCTGTTCGTTTCCCGCGTCACGACTCGCGGTGGCGGGGATTTCGATGAACGACGAGAACGCGGGCATCGGCCTCGGAGCCATCCTGCTCTTGGTGGTACTCGTCGTCGGAATCACGACGGCGCTGACGGTCACCGGTGTGGTCACTGTGCCGCCTGGGACGCCGGTTCTCGGTTCGCTCGCCGATTCGGCGTCCGAACAGGACACGAAGTACTCGACGACACCGGCCACGCCGTCCCGCCCCGCCGCTGCCCTCGCGACGCCGGCCACGACTGAACCCCCCGGTTCCGAGACGCCCACGTCCCGGGACGGGAACGTCACTCCCGGGACTACAGGGGTTCCCCCGACTACTGTACCGCCGCGAAACTCCTCAACCGGGACGCCGACTGACGACTCCGGGTCGACCCTGATACCGACCGACGTGGAGACGATAACGCCGACAGCGACGCCGACGGCGACGCCCACGCCGACGGGAACGCCCACGGCGACGCCAACTCCGACAGCCACCTCGACACCGACGGCCACGCCCACCCCGACACCAACACCGACGGTCACGCCGACCCCGACACCAACACCCACGGCGACGCCAACGCCCACGCCGACCCCGACACCGACGCCAACGCCCACTCCGACACCCACGGCGACGCCAACGCCCACCCCAACACCCACGGCGACGCCAACGCCCACGCCGACCCCGACACCGACGCCCACGCCGACGACGGGGCCGTTAGATGTCCATCCGGACGACCCCGGAGCGACGACCACCGATCTGCCGGACTGGGCCGTCTACGGCGAGTCGATCGATAGCGCGGCGGTCGAAGCCGAGATGTATCGGGAGCTGAACGACATTCGGACCGGACGACTCACCGACGCGGAGCTGGAGATGTACACGCTGGACGAAAACCTGGACATGCCGGCGTGGGGGAGCGACGAACCACTAGCGAGCGCGGGTCGCGCACACGACCGTCACATGGAGGTCAACGACTACTTCGCACACGACACTCCCGGCGGGAAGGAGTTCTGGGAGTGGTACTCGGTGGACATGAACCGCGACGACTGCGGCGGGATGTCCCAGAACATCGCGAAGACGCCGATATACATCGAGGGGAAAGACCACTGGCAGACGGCGATGACCGACGACCCGGACGAGACGATGGCCCGCTGGATCCTGAAGCAGTTCATGCACTCCCCGCCGCACAAGAGCGCGCTCCTCGAAGACCGCGACGGCCGCCTCGGCGCCGGCGTGTACATTACGGGACAGTACGTCTACACCGCACAGAACATGTGTCCCCGCGATTGATTTCCCCCGCCGTGAGTGGTCGGGCGCCACCGTCGATACCGCCGCATCGCCTCTGTGTGCCTCGATCACACGGTTCAGAGCGCGTTCCGACCGCACTGCTTATGCCTGTGATTCCACTATATACCTTCACTATGGGCTTTGGGAGCTACGATGAATCCGAGCAGGAGAACCAGAGTGACGACGCCGACTACGACGAGGACGACGCCGTCAACGTCCACGAACACGACCACGAGGGCGAAGTCAGCGTCGAGGGCGCCGACGACGCCGACGACCTCGTCGCTCGCCTGCAGGACATGAAGTAAGGGCCGACCGCGCTTTGTCCCGTTTTTTAGTGTGCCGGCGAGTACGCCGACGAGTACGTACTCAGCACGACGACACCGGCGACGATCAGCGCCAGACCGACGAGCGCCGCGAGGTCGACGCCCTCGTCGAAGAGGAAAAGGCCGACCAGGACCGCACCACAGATGCCGACTCCTGACCACGTCGCGTAGACGAACCCGACCGGGAGATCCGTCAGCGCGAGGCTCAACAGGTAGAAGGCGCCGCCATAGCCGACGGCGACGACGACGCCGGCGACGGGGTCGGTGAAGCCGTCGCTGGCTTTCAGCGCGGCGGTGCCGGCCACCTCCGAGACGATGGCGAGTGTGAGCGCGAGCGTCGGTCGCATATCCGGTTTCCCGGCGGGGGCGACAAACCGCTTCCCGAACGCCGTGCCACTTGCCCCGCGTTTCCCGTGGGCTTTTGCCCGCGCCGCTCCCAGCGGCGGCCATGTCGAAACTGGGGGAACTGGGGCTATCGAGCTACGAGGAGAAGGCCTACCGCGCCCTGCTCTCGCTCGGGTCGGCCACCGCGCGGACCGTCTCCGCTCAGAGCGGCGTCCCGCAGGGGCGCATCTACGACGTGCTCAACGGACTGACGGCCCGCGACCTGGTTCGGTCGACGGGGACCGATCCGACGACCTACACGGCAGTCGACCCCGAAACCGTGTCCGAGCGCCTGCTCGCCGAGCGCCGGCGCGAACTCGACGCGCGGGCCGAGCGCTACGCCGACGTGGCCGCCGAAGTGGGGCCGGAACTGGCCGCCGACCGCCCGACCGAGAGCCGCTTCTGGACCGCGCCGCTGGGCGGCGAGACGGCCGTTACCCTCTGTGGCGAGGTGTTCGACGAGGCCGCCGAGCGGGTGCGGTCGGCGATGGCTCGCCCTTACGCCGCGGCGCCGTGGGAGCGCTACGAACCCGAGGTCGAACCCTACTTCGAGACGGCCGGCGACGCGGCCGTCCAGTGTCTCGTCCACGCGTCGATGCTCGAAGGGGCCCCGCCCGCGGCCCGTGAGTACCTCGACGCCGGCGAGTTCCGCGTGACGACCGACCTCGGAGCGACGTTCGACCTCATCGACGACGAGCGGGTCTGTTTCCACGTGCCACACCCCCTGGAGCGGGGCGAGCGACTGGGCGTCATCGACCTCCACGACGCGGACCTGGCCGCACGGCTCGCGGACTGTTTCGAGGCCGCGTGGGCCGACGCCGTCCCGCTCGCGGACGTGCTCGATGGGGACGCTGGGTCGCTTGACGGGGACGCTGGGTCGCTCGATGGGGACGCTGGGTCGTTCGACGGGGACGCCGAGTCGCTCGACGGGGACGCCGAGTCGCTCGACGGGGACGCCGAGTCGCTCGACGGGGACGTTTCCGCGGCGGAGTGACCCCTCGATCCCCTCACCGCGGGAGGACCCGCGAGAGGACCGCGTACTCGAGGACCGGGAGCGCGACCCCGGCGGGGATGGCGATCAGCGGGTCCTCGAAGACGAACATGAGGGCGATGACGACCATACCGGCGGTCGAGAAGGCGTAGCCCGCCGCGCCGGGGTGGAGGCCGCCACGGGCGAGGTTCTCCTCGCCGCCGAGGTCGTCCTCTGAGAGTTCTCCGTTCTGGACCGCGGCCCGGCGAATGAAGTAGGGGAGCATCAGATACGTCCCGCTGCCGGAGAGCGCGCCGGCGACGACGGCGGCGACGGCGCTTTCGGTCGCCAGGAAGCCAGCCCCGGCGAGCGCCGCGAACGTGAACAGCCCGGCTATCGGCGGGAGTAGCGACGGTACGACTTCGTCGTCTGACTGGAGGGCGGACATCGGGCGGGTGTCCTCTCCCCGATGACATAAATTTCGGTGTCTGCGGCCCGTCGGGACAGTACGCCCGCTCACACTGCGTTGGGGCGGTCAGGACGAGTCGTCGACCGACCGCTCGTGTTCGAGCGCGACGGCGATCAGCAACTCGGCGAGGTCTTCGCCACGCTCCGGGTCGAGGCCGCGCTCGCGGAAGCGGTCGGCGTAGCCCGACGCGACCACCTGTTCGCGCTCCTCGTCGACGAGGTCACGGTCCCGGTCGGCCTTGACGTCGGCGACCTCCTCGGCGAGTGCGACCCGCTCGGCGACCGCGTCGGCGATCGCGTCGTCACAGCTGTCGATCTCGGCGCGCAACTCCCGCAGTTCCGGCGGCGTGGACTCCATCGATGCTCGACCCGATTCGCGGTCGCGTGAAAAAACTGTGGAGAACGGCCCAGAATGGTTCGAGCGGGTCGTGGGTATTGCTTCCGGCCCTGTGTGAAATCCCCTGCAGGATGAACTGTGACGGGGGCCGCCACCAGCGTGAAAGCCCCGACGTGTTCGACCGCCCGGGACTCGCTGCGCGCCTCGGCCGTCGTCCTCGTTCGCTCCGCTCACGAGGCCTTCGGCCTGCGGTGCTTACGTCGTCCGGGACGGGTCGAACACGTCGCCCCTTTCAGTCCCACCCGCATAGACTGTCGAACCAGCCGGTACGGGTGGGACTGAAAGGGGCGACGCTGTAGACGAAGACGGGCGACGTAAGCACTGGAGCGAGCACCGCGAGCGAAGCGCGCAGCGAGCCCATCGAGTCTACAGCGTCGGGGCTTTCACGCTGTCTGCGGTGGCTCACACTCACCTCTGCGGCGGTTGCCACGCTGGTGGCGCGGACTGTGCTGGTGGTGGCTGCTCTATCGGACCCGCTCACCCGGTTTGGAAGGAGTAATCGAGCGTGGGCGCGGAGTGGGTGAGCGACCCCATCGAGATCACGTCGACGCCGGTCGCGGCGTAGTCGGGGACCGTCTCGACGGTGATGCCGCCGGAGGCCTCCGCGAGCACCTCGCGGCCGAGGTCGGCCGCGCGCTCGCGGAGCAGTTCGACGGCGCGCTCGGTCGTCTCGGGGTCCATGTTGTCGAGCAGGACGATATCCGCGCCGGCGGCGGCCGCACGGGGGGCGTCCTCGACCGCCTCGACCTCGACCTCGATCTTTGTCGCGAACGAGACGCGCTCGCGGAAGTGGTCGACCGCGCCTTCGAGGCCCATCTCGGCGACGTGGTTGTCCTTGACCATCACCATGTGCGAGAGGTCCAGGCGGTGGGTGTCGCCGCCGGCGGCGGCGACCGCGCGCTTCTCGACCCCGCGGAGGCCGGGTGTGGTCTTGCGCGTCGCCGCGACGCGCACGTCGTCGGGGTCCCGGCCACCCGCTCGCGCACCCTCGCGGGCGGCGGCGACGGCCGCGTCGGTCTTCGTCGCGATTCCGGAGGCGTGGCCCGCGATGTTGACGGCCACGCGCTCAGCCCGGAGCACGTCGCGGGCGGGCCCCGCGACTTCGAGGACGGCGTCGCCTGCCGCAATTTCGGTTCCGTCGTCCACCCGGTCGGTGACGGTCACGTCGAGATACTCGAAGACGGCAGCGGCGGCGTCGAGGCCGGCGGCGACGCCCCCTTCTTTGGCGACGAGGCGCCCGGTCGTCTCGCCGGGGACCTGATTCGTCACGTCGTGGTGGCCCACGTCCTCGCGGAGCCAGGTCTCGATCTGTGTGTCGGTGATCATGAGCGCGAGAACGGTATCAGTCGGCCTGAACCTCGCTCTCGACGAGGTTGTGGGTGCCGACGCTCTCCTCGTTTTCGGCGGCCGCGCGGGCGACCAGCAGCGCGGTCACGGAGGCGTTGCGGAGTTCGTACAGCGACCGCGAGGTGCGCGTGCGGACGTAGGCGTCGACCTCGCCTTTGAGTCGGCGGAGGACGGCCTGCGCGCGCCCGAGGTCCTCGGCGTTGCGCCGGAGGCCGACGTACTCGCCCATCACGCGGCGCAGGCGGACGAACTTCTCGCTAGCGAAGTTCTCCGGGAGCGCGGGGTCGCGGTCCAGCAGTTCGGGCGCCTCCACGATATCGACTCCGTAGCCTGCGGCGTCCTCGCCGGCACGCAGGCCCCAGACCAACCCCTCCAGCAGCGAGGTCGAGGCCAGGCGGTTCGCGCCGTGGACCCCCGTCCGGGAGCACTCGCCGACGGCGTAGAGTCGGTCGAGCGAGGTCCGCCCCCGCTCGTCGACCGCGACGCCGCCACAGAGGAAATGCTCGGCGGGGCCGACCGGGATACCCGCCTCCCAGTCGACGCCGCGGGCCTCGCACTTCTCGACGAGGCCCGGGAATTCCGCGGCGAAATCGAGCATCGAGACGTCCAGCGTGACCTCGCCGGTGGCCTCGCGCTCTTTCTGGACGGCACGGGCGACCACGTCGCGGGGCGCGAGTTCGGCGTCGGGGTGGTAATCGGGCATGAACCGCTCGCCATCGCCGTTTATCAGGTGGGCGCCCTCGCCGCGGACGGCCTCGCTGACGAGGAAGGGATCGGCGTCTTCCTCGCCGTCGCGCTGCTCGGCGGTGTCACCGCCTCGCTTCGAGGCGCTTCGCGCCTCGCTACCCACATAGACAGTCGGGTGGAACTGGATGTACTCCATGTCTTCCACGTCCGCCCCCGCGAGCGCGGCCATCGCGATGCCGTCGCCGGTCGACCCGTTCGGGTTCGTCGAGTGGGGGTAGAGGTCGCCGATGCCGCCGGTCGCGAGCACTGTCGCGCCGGCGAAGGTGGGCGTGACCTCTCCATCCTGTTCCAGCAGGGCGCCGTGAACGCGGCCCTCGTGGCGGACCAGTTCCAGGGCGGCCGTGTCGTCGCGGACCGCCACGCTGTCGTGGTCGTCGAGATAGTTGAGGAAGGGGACGTGGATGGCCTTGCCCGTCGCGGCGTCGACGTGCATGATCCGCGGTTCGTCGTGAGCGGCCTCGCGGCCGAAATCGAAGTCCCCGTCCGCGTCGCCGTCGGTCTCGTCGTGGCCCTCGTTCCGGTCGAACTCGACGCCGAGCGTGTCGACGAGCACGTCCCGAACCGCATCGTTGGCCTCGTCGACCAGCACGTCGACGGCCGCGGGGTCTGCGGTGTCGGCGCTCGCGGTCAGGATGTCCTGCTTGAACTGGCCGGGGTCGTCCCGGGAGACAGCGATGCCGCCCTGGGCCCACCACGAGGAGGCCCCCTCTGGTCGGGTGGCTTTCGTCGCGACGGTTACCGTCGCCCCTTCTCGGGCGGCCCCGATCGCGGCGGCCAGGCCCGCGATACCCGACCCGACGACGAGCACGTCGGTCTCGTCGTAGTCGTCGTAGTCCTCGAGTGCTTCGGCGGTCATCCGTTCAGATCTCCAGCATCCGGTCGAGCGCGACCTGTGCAAGTTCCTTCTCCTCGGGCGCCACCTCGATGACGTTGCGCTCGCGGCCCTCGACGAGTTCCTCGAGGACCCACGTCAGGTAGTTGGGATCGATCTGGCGCATCGCGTTGCAGTCCATGCAGGCGTCACCGCAGAGCGGGAGCACCTCCACCTCGGGGTGCCAGCGGTCGAGGTGCTTGGCGAGGTGAATCTCCGTGCCGATGGCCCAGGCGTCGCCGGGGTCGGCCTCCTCGACGACCTCACAGATCGTGGAGGTGGAGCCGACCACGTCGGCGGCCTCGACGACCTCGCGGCGACACTCGGGGTGGACGACGACGTTCACGTCCGGGCGGCGCTCGCGGATCTCCTCGATGTGAGACTCGCGGAAACGCTCGTGGACCTGGCAGTAGCCGTCCCAGAGGACGATGTCGTTGTCGACGACCTCGCTGGCTTCCTTGCCCTCGGGGTCCCAGGGGTCCCACTCGGCGATCTCGTCTTCCATCCCCAGCCGGTGGGCGGTGTTCTCCCCGAGGTGTTTGTCCGGGAGAAAGAGGACCTTGTCGCCCTTCTCGAAGGCGTACTCGAAGGCCCTGTGGGCGTTCGAGGACGTACAGACCAGCCCGCCCTGCTCGGCGCAGAAGGCCTTCAGGTCCGCGTACGAGTTCATGTAGGTGATCGGGATGATGTTCTCGTCGGGCGCGGCACCCGTGATCTCGGCCCACGCGGCGTCGACCTGGAGCGCCTCGGCCATCCCGGCCATCGGACAGGAAGCCTCCATGCTCGGGAGGATCACCGACTGGGAGTCGTCGGTGATGATGTCCGCGGACTCGGCCATGAAGGTGACGCCGCCGAAGATCACGTAGTCGGCGTCGGCGTTGGCGGCCTCCTTCGAGAGCTGATAGGAGTCGCCGATGAAGTCGGCGTGTTCGACGATCTCCCGGCGCTGGTAGTTGTGGCCGAGGATGACGACGTCGTCACCGAGTTCCGCGAGCGCGGCCTCGATGCGCTCGGTCCGCTCGGCCTCCTCTAAGTCGCGGTAGGCCGGCGGGAGCTGTTCCAGGTTGTCGTACTTGAAGAGACTGAGGTCAGTCTCGAACTGCGCTGTTTCCATCTCCGGCACTGGTGGTCACTTGGGTTGCCGATTCTACGGACCTCCGTATTGAAAAGATTTTGCCTTCAATATTCGCTATCGGTCGGAATCCAGCCACAAACGCGCCCTTCAGTCGATCCGCGAGGAACAAACCTCCTGCTTGATTGGTGTATGTTATCTATTGGCGCGCCACGAAGGCGACGTGACCGCACCGATGCTTGTTGTCCTCAGAATCGAACAGTGCGCTACTAAAGATCCCGAAAGGGGAGAGTTTGTGCGATAGCTGTCACAGGGGTCACGGGACGACCTGTTCGCCGTCGTCGTCGTAGACTTTGATGGCCTCGACCGGGCAGGCTCGCGCCGCGAACTTCGCGTCGAGTTCCGCCCCCTCGGGCACCTCGCGGACGAACACGTCCGCGTCGTCCGCGTCGTCTGCGGCGTCGTCCGCCACCTCGCCGTCGACGAGGACGGCCTTCCCGGCGTCCTCGTCTCTCTCAAAGCCGTCCCACTCCGCCACGCACTGGAACATTCCGATGCAGGTGTCGCGGTCGTACTCGACGTGCATACTCGCCGTTGTCCCGCGAGAGCCATAGAGATGTGGGACTCGCCCGGAGTGGACGGGACGTTTCACGCTGTCCGCGGCCGTATCCATCCCAGCGAAGTGGATTCGAACGCCTCCGGTCGCGGATCCCGGTCGATTAAGGCCCCGGCGATTCTCGGCGCGGACATGGATCCCGTTTCGGTCGTCGTGACGACGCTGTGGGCGATGTTGCCCGCGTACGTCCCGAACAACGCGGCGGTGCTGGCCGGCGGCGGCCGCCCCATCGACGGCGGGCGGACGATGGGTGGTCGGCGCCTGCTCGGCGACGGCAAGACCTGGCGCGGGACCGCCGCGGGCACCCTTGCAGGGGTCGCGCTGGCGCTCGCGCTGAACGCCGTCCATGGCGACGCCGCGGATCTGCTTGGCACCGCCATCCCGGAGTTCTCGCTCGCGGCCGCCCTCGGCCTCGCGCTCGGCGCGATGTGTGGCGACATCGGCGCCTCGTTCCTGAAACGGCGCACCGGCCGGGAACGCGGCGCGCCGTTCCCGGTTCTCGACCAGCTCGATTTCGTCGTCGGGGCGCTCGCGCTCGCGACCCTGCTGGCCCCGGGCTGGGTTTTCGACGTATTCACGCTCCCCGTGGTCGCGGTGGTCGTCGTCGTGACGCCGCTGCTCCACGTCGTCACCAACGCCATCGCCTACGCGCTCGGATTCAAAGACGAACCCTGGTGAGCGGTCCCACATGGCGACGCCCTCGCCGGTGGAATCGGCCGTGTGCCGTCGGCCGGTTCGACCGCGTCGAAGTGGCCCCACGGGGGTAGACGAGGCGTGGTATCGTTCCGCTGTCGACGAGTTCGTACCGCCAGGTCACGTGGCTTTCGACGAGCGTCCACAGCTCTGAAAGCGCGACGAACGCGGGGGTGACGGCGGGTCGGCCGCCGCCCGCTTGCGGCGGATCACCGCGCGAAGAAGCCGCCACGCGGTGTCTGCAGCGCCCGCAACGCCCGCAGCCCACAGAGTGCGAAGAAACTCCTCGGCGAAAAAGATGGTCTAGAGATTTTTATCCCGTGGTCCCGTCGATTCGGCCGTGACAACGCTGGTCGTCTGTATCGATCGCGCGGGCGACCTCGTTCGCGGTTCGGATCCGCCGGTCGTGGGGCGCGGGGCCGTGGAATCCCTGGTCGTCGAGGTGGGCGTCGAGGACCCGGAGGATAGCGGGGTCAACTGCCTGCTCGAGGGGTTGCACGTGGCTCGCGACCTGGAGGCCGACGGCGAGGAAGCGCTCGTGGCCGCCCTCTCGGGTACCGGCGACGCCGTCGGTGCCGACAGAGCCATCGCCCGCCAGATCGAGACGCTCATCGACGAGCACGACCCGGACTCGGCGGTCGTCGTCGTCGACAGCGCCGAGGACGAACGACTGGTCCCCATCGTCGAGTCGCGACTCACCGTCGACGCCGTGGACCGAGTGGTCGTCCGGCAGGCCCGTGACATCGAGTCGACTTACTACCTCCTCAAGCAGTTCCTCGGCGACGAGGAACTGAGAAAGACCGTCCTCGTCCCCCTGGGCGTCGCACTCATCGCCTATCCGGTCCTCTGGGCGGTCGCCAGTCCCGGGCTCGCGACGGGCGGCATCGTTGCCGTCGTCGGTCTCTTCTTGCTCTACAAAGGGCTGGGCATCGATACGTATCTCGAGCGCCTGCCCGGGCAGATACAGGAGGCGCTCTACGCGGGACAGGTGTCGCTGGTCACCTACGTCGTCGCCGCCGGACTGGCGCTCGTGGGGGTGTTCGCCGGCGCGATCGGCGTCTCGGCCACCGAGGCCGACAGCCCGTTCATCCTCGCGATGCGCTTTGCCTTCGACAGCGTGCCGTGGCTGACCGGCGCGGCGATGGCGGCCAGCACCGGACGCCTCCTCGACGAACTCATCCGTCGCGAGCGGGTCCCGAGCGCCTACCTCAATCTCCCCTTCGGCGCCGTGGCCGTCGGAATGGTCGTCCGCGGCTTCTCGGCGTATTTCCTCGAACTCGCGGACGTGTTCGAGCCGTTCTCGGTCCGGCCGGTGGAGGCGGGCCCGGTCGCCTTCGAAGGGGTGACGCTCGAACCGCCCAGCGCGCGGCTGGCCATTTTCATCGTCGCCGGCGTCTTCGTCAGCCTGGTCGGCGTGCGATTCGCCACCTACGTCAGCGACAAGACCATCGAGGAGGAAATCGTCGGCCCCGGCGACCAGGGGTAGCCGGGTAGCGGTGACTGTTTATCCGTTCGCCCGCGTACCTCGGATATGACCGGAGACGACGCTTCGGACGGGGGCGCAACTGCTGGCGACGCCGACCGAACGGGCGCGTGGGTCAGCCTGTTCTCGGGCGGGAAAGACTCCTCGTGGGCGCTCTATCGGGCGCTCGAACGCGGGCTTCCCGTCGAGCGTCTCGTGACCGTCCACCCCGACGGCGACTCGTACATGTATCACGTTCCGGCGACGCGGCTGGCGTCCCTCGCCGCCGAGAGCATCGACATCGAACTCGTCGAGGTCGAACCCGAGGACTTCGCGGCCGCCGAGACGACCGACTCGGGCGCACAGGGCGACGCCGAACTCGAACCCCTGGAAGCGGCGCTCCGTGACCTTGACGCGGAGCTTTCAGGCGGCATCGCGGGCCTCACCGCCGGTGCCGTCGAGAGCGAGTACCAGACCTCCCGGATCGAGGCGATGGCAGGCCGCCTCGACGCCGAACTGTTCGCGCCGCTGTGGCAACGCGACCCGCGAACGCTCGCCGACGAGATGCTCGCCGCGGGCTTCGAGATCAGGATCATCCGCGTCGCCGCCGCCGGACTCGACGAGTCCTGGCTCGGCCGCCGACTCGACGCCGACGCGCTCGCCGAACTCGAAGACCTCAACGACGAGTACGGCGTCCACGTCCTCGGCGAGGGCGGCGAGTTCGAGACGCTGGTGACCGACGGCCCGCACATGGACCGACCGATCCGGCTGGAGTACGACACCGAGTGGGACGGGACGCGTGGCACGATTCGAGTTGAAGATGCGTGGCTAGAGTGAGTATCCGCTGAGCGAAGCGAGGCCAACCAGCGGGAAGCCTCGATCCGAGGGGAAGGTTTCGATGCGAGCGGGAGTCTCACTCGGGTGCGGCGTCGGCGGGGAGTTTGGGGTCGACGGTGGCGTAGCGGGTGACTTCGCGGCCGAGTTCGGCGACGCGGTCGGCGAGGCCGTCGTCGACCAGTTCGTCGCCGTCGAACTTGCCGGAGGCACCGCGGATGCCGACCTGGTGGGGGATAGTCCAGCCACGCACCGTGCGGACGACGACGCGGAGGTGGTCGAGCGTGCTGGCGTAACTCCCGCCGCCGGCCGTCGCGAGGAGGCCGACGGTCGTGTCCCTGAACTCGTCTTTGCCGCAGTAGTCCAGCGCGTCTTTCAGGGTCGCCGAGTACGAGCCGTGATAGACGGGGGTCCCGAGGACGACGGCGTCGGCCTCGCGGACCCGCCGCTTGAACGCAGTGACGGCCTCGCCCTCGTCGGCGTCGGGGTCGAACGGCGGCAGGTCGATCGCCCGCAGGTCGAGCAGTTCGGTGCGAGCGCCCGCCCGCTCGGCCGCCGCGAGCGCCAGTTCGAGTGCCCGGCGCGTGTAACTCCCTTCCCGACGACTGCCACAGACCGCGACGACCGTCGGCCGGTTCATACCCTCCCTGTGGTCGTCGCGTCGATAAAACGTCTCTGGAACCCGTCTCGGTTTCCGAGCGGTCCGGGTGGCCGAGACACCGGCGAAGCGTCAGTCCCCGCCGTCGTCGTCGGTGATGCGGGTGTGGGCGCCGATGAGCGCGCCGGCCAGGTCGAGGTTCTCGACGACCGTCTCGCGGTCGATTATCGACTCCCGAACGTCACAGTCGCGGACGGTCGCGCCGTCGAAGACGATGGAGTTCGCGAGCGTCGAGTCGGTGACCGTCGCGCCGTCGAGGACGTGGACGTTGCCGTTCAGTTCGGAGTTCTCGACGGTGGCGTCGTCGGCGACGAGGTTCTCGCCGTCGAGGTAGTGGGCGACGGCTTCGAGGTAGCTCTCGGGCGTGCCGATATCGAACCACGCCTCGTCGAAGGAAAACGCGGAGACGGTGTCGTTCTCGACGAGCCACTGGATGAACCAGCCGGGCTCGTCGGGGTTGTTACCGTCCGTGAGGTACTCGTCGAACCGCACGGAGTCGGCGGGGAACGCGTAGCAGGCGATGGAGACGAGCGTGCTCTGGGGGTTGTCGGGTTTCTCCTCGAAGTCGACGACCTTGTCGCCGTCGAGGGTGACGATGCCGTACGAGGATGCCTTCTCCAGTGACCCCACGTCGTAGGCGGCCAGCGTCGCCCCCGCCGAGTCCTCGTGGAAGTCGAGGAAGTCGGCGATGTCGAAGCTGATGAGGTTGTCGCCGGCGATGACCATCAGGTCCCGGCCTTCGATGCCCTCGCGCTCGACGAGCTGGGCGAGCGCGCCGACGACGCCGAACTTCTCGTTTTCGTCGCTCGTGTCCTCGACGGAGAGTTGGGCCTTCTCGTAGCCCTCCGCGGCGAGGTGGTCCCTGAAGTCCTCGGCGAAGGCCTCGTTCGTCGAGACGTAGACGTCGTCGATCCGGTCGTCGGACTCCATCTCGGAGAGGACCCGGTCGATAACTGTCGTCTCGGCCACCGGGAGCAACATCTTCGGTCGGTGACGCGTGATCGGCCAGAGTCGCGTCGCGTACCCGCCTGCGAGTACCACGGCATCCATACGATTCCCTGCGTTACCTGCCGTGAAGTTCTTTTTCATTGGCCAGGCTTCTGCCAGTTCCCGGCGACCGATAGGTGGCCCCTGACTCGGCACGACGGGTCACGAACCGAACGTCCCTCGCGAACCGAACGTCCCTCACAAACCGAACGTCCCTCACGAACCGAACGTGTGTCCCCCCGGAAAGGATTTGTAACCGCTCGACCAAACATATCCATGCGCGAGGCAGAGCGGACCACGCGCCAGCGGATCGCCGACCGACTGCGGGCCGAACCGGCTCAGGCCGGCGCGCTTGCCCGTGAATTCGACGTTCGTACCGACGACGCGCTCACACACGTCGAGCATATCTCTCGGTCGCTCGAACCCACCGACGAGTCGCTGCTGGTCGCGCCGCCGACCTGCGAGGACTGCGGATTCGACGGCTTCGACGACCTGATCAACCGCCCGGCGCGCTGTCCCGAGTGCAAGAGCGAGGCGGTCTCGGAACCGGCGTTCACGATCGAGTGAACGCGTTCACGGTCCGACGTGAACGAACGCGCGAGCACACCGTGTGCGGCCCGTCTACAGAATGACGTTCGACGACGAGGACAGGTCGTCGTCGCTCTCGACCGGCCCCTCGCCGACGTACTCGTAACCCTCGTCGACGAGATAGACGCCGCCGTTTTCGACCGTCACCGCGAGTTCGGTCAGGACGGCCCCCTCGCAGGGGCCGTAGGTACACTCACCGGAGTCGGCGGCGAAGAGCGCGCCGTGGTTCGCACAGAGGAGTTCCCCGTCGCGGACCGGCGCGCCCGACCCCTTGTCTATCTTGATGTGTGTCATGTGCTGGCAGTAGTTCAGCCAGCAGGCCACGTCGGCCGGTCCGCCGGCGTCAGCGCCCGGTGAACCGCCGCCCGTCGCCGCCGGGTCGTCGCCGCCATCCGTCGCCGGGTCGTCGCCGCCATCCGTCGCCGGGTCGGTTCCGCCCACCGCGTTGTCGTCGTCCGCGGGCGCCAGTCCCACGAGAATGGCCTCGCGAACGCCGTCGTCGTTTTGCCTGTCGTCGGGCATCGCGATCCCGTCGTCGGCGCCCGAGTCGGCGTCTCCTTCGGCGGCGGCCGCGGTCCGTTCGTCGGACTGGAGGGCGGCCGCGCCGCTCGCGACGGCGTCGTCGACTGCGCGCACGCGAAAGAGATGGGTATCCGCCGTCGAGAGGTCGGCCAGGTCCGCGATCCGCGTTCCGTCCATACCTCCCGATCTGGCGGTGTCGATTTTAACGCCACGGTTTCGCCGATGCGACGGATTCGGGAGTACGCCGGCGGCATGAGGCCGATCCCCGCGATCAGATGGTGAACTCGAAGAGTTCGTCGCCGACGTGGTGGATCGAATCGACGACCTTGCCCGAGTCGCCAACCATGTCCGCGCCGCCGGTGCGGGCGCGACCGATGGCGAGGACCTTGCCGTGGCTCTCCTCGGCGATAGCGACCAGGTCGCCCGCCTCGATGGCGTCGTCGGCCTCGACGATGCCGGGGCGCATCACGTCGGCGCCGTCGGAGACGAAGGAGACGGCGCCGGCGTCGACGGTGACGACGTTGCGCTCGGGCGGATAGGCGTTGGCGCCCTGGACGGTGAGAAACGGTTCCGCCCCGCCCGACTCCGCGGCGTCGCCGCTCCGTTCCGAGGCGCTTTGCGCCTCGCCCTCGACGTAGAGGACCAGCGGTTCCCCGTCGACGAGGACGACGTTCCAGTCGCTGTCGTCGAACTCGACTTTCTCGTAGCTGTCGGCGTTCAGTTCGACGCCCAGTCGCTCCGCGAGGGCGTCCTCGATCTCCGCGACCGCGTCGGCCCGGAGGTGGTGGCGTGACTTCACGTCCATACCCACCTGTCGGCCGCCGGCGGGGATAAATCGCCCGTTCCGGGCCGCGAGCGAACCCGAGAGTCGGACCGTGCCCCCTCAAAAACCTGCCTCACGAGGTGCCGAAAAGGGCTAAGTACCCCTCGTCCGAACGCTCTCCCATGTGGCGCTCCTCGCGCGGGAGTCGGGGACGAGAGGTCACCTGTATCGCGTGTGGCGACTCGGTACCCCGCTCGAAGGCCCGCGAGTACGACAAGCACGGCGACCGGTGGGACCGCTCGGACAAGGAGTTCGAACACCTCTGCAAGCCCTGCGACCGCGAGCGGTGTCACCAGCCCCGCGGCGACCTCGAAGCGCACCTCGAAGCCGTCGAGGCCGCGACCGACGACCCGGACCAGGAGGCCTTTCTCGCCGCCTATCTCGACCGCGCCGGAACCCGCGACGAGTCCGTCGAGGAACGGTGAATTCCCCGCGGGTTCGACCCCTCGCCGGCGAACCGGCGAGTGCGCCCCTGGCTTCGACTGCACACTGGCGAACCGGCGAGTTCGCCCCCGGCCACCAGTTTTTCGAGGCCGCCCCGTGTCCCCTGTCTCATCATGCGCACGGCAGTGACTGGGAACGGGTGTGAGCGATGACTGGACAGACCGACGCGTTCGTCGAGACTGACGGGACCGACCTCGTCGTCGACGGCGCCCCCTTCCATTTCTTCGGCGGCAACCACCCGCAACTGCGCGGGCAGCCCACCGCGGAGATGGACGCCTGGATCGACCAGTGGACGACGATCGCGCCCACCCTCAACACGCTCCGGGCGACCGCCTTCGGGACCGCCGAGTCCGGTGGAACGCCCGCGCTCCAGCCCGCGCCCGACGAGTGGAACGAGGCGGCCTTCCGCCGTCTCGACGACCTCGTCGCCCGCTGTGGCGAGGCGGGGATCCGGCTGGTGCTCCCGCTGACGAACTACTGGGACTGGCAGGGCGGCATCCCGAAGTACGTCGAGTGGGCCGACGACGCCGAGACGAAAGCCGACTTCTACACGAGCGAGCGGTGCCAGGGGTGGTATCGCGACCACATCGAGACGGTGCTCACCCGCGAGAACACCGTCACCGGCGTCGAATATCGGAACGACCCCGCTATCGCGATGTGGCAACTCGGGAACGAGCCCCGCCCCGGAAACTTCGCCCACGAGGAGGACACCGACGAGGAGGGGTTCGACCGCGCGGCCGAAATCTTCGTCGAGTGGTGCGGCGACACCGCCGAGTTCATCGACTCGCTGGCGCCGGACCAACTGGTGACGACGGGTATGGACCGGGTGCCCGGCAACGACACCGGCGCGACCGAGTGGTACGCCGACGCCCACGCACAGGAGGCTATCGACGTCTGGTCGACCCACGTCTGGGCCGCGCCCCACCACGCCGACGTGGGGATCGACGGCGGCGAAGCGTGGATCGCGAATCACACCGCCTCCGCCGACGAGCTGGACATGCCCGCATACGTCGGCGAAATGGGGTGGGACGTGCCGATCGACCCGGACGAGCGGACCGACGCCGACCTCCGGACGCGAGCCGACGCGCTGTCGGCGTGGTTCGCACAGATCGACGCCGTCGACATGGCCGGCGGCCTCGTCTGGGACCTGCGCCACGAGGCCGAGTGCCCACTGGGCTGGAACGAGTTCGCCGTCTACCCGCAGGAAGAGTACACGCCCGAGGCCATCGCCGAGGCGGGGGAACTTGTGACCGGCGGCGGCGGGGACATCTGAGTATCTGATGGCGTATCGATCGGGGTCTGCCGACTCACAACCGCTTTACCGATTCTTTCGCCGCTTCGGCCTCACTTTCGGTAAGTAGGCCCGTCACCTCGCTCGGATGGGGTCCCAGAGTGAGTCGGCGTAACGCCTCTTCTGTCGTCTCGTCGTCCGTCTGCTCGCTTTTCACCCACCTGTAGTATTCGTCTGAGACACGGATCTTCTTCGTCATGTGTCGGTTTCACCACTGGAGCTGTATCAGTATTACTCCCGGAGCGAGGTTCCGCGGCCCGAACCGCTTTCACTCGCCCGGCGGGGGCCGACCCTGCGAGTCGCGTGCCGAGAACGCCCTCAACGCGACGGCGAGCGTTGGGGGACATCTGACCCGGTCGGCGGCCGCGCCACAGAAAGACTATGGGTACAGTCGTCAAAGGCCCGGCTATGAGCGACCAGGACGCGCAGGCGGAGGCGGGGACCGTCGAGGGGCAGGGGCCCGTCGAGATCGACGAGGAGATGGCCCGCCATATCGAGAACAAGCGCGACGACCTGCTGGAGAAATTCGAGATCCCGGACGGGTTCCCCGAGGAGGTCATCGAGGAAGCCGAGGCCTGCACGGAGGATCTAGCGGGTCAGATCGAGGACGAACTCGACGACCGCGTCGACCTGCGGGACATGACGACCTGGACGACCGACCCAATCGACGCCCAGGACTTCGACGACGCCATCTCGGTCGAGAAACGCGACGACGAGTTCGTCCTCTGGGTTCACATCGCGGACGTGACTCACTACGTCACGCCCGACACCGCGATGTGGAAGTCCGCGCGCGAGCGGGCGAACACGACCTATCTCCCGGCCTACACGATCCACATGCTCCCGCCGGTGCTGGCCGAGACGGTGTGCTCGCTGGTCCCCCACGAGGACCGCCTCGCCCACACCGTCGAGATGCACCTCGACCCCGAGGACCTCTCCTACGAGGAGATAAACATCTACAAGTCCGTCATCCGGTCGGACGCTCGACTCACGTACTCGGAGTGTGAGACCCTGCTGGACGACCCCGAGAGCGCCGACGAGTTCCTCGAGGACCCGGCGGTCGACCTCGCGGAGCGAGCCCAGCTGGTCTGGACGCTCGCCGACCAGATGCACGAACAGCGCAAGGCCGACGGCTCGCTCGTCTTGAACCCGGCCCGCGACCGCGCCCACACCATCATCGAGGAGTGCATGCTCAAGGCCAACAAGGCTGTCACGCACGAACTCATGTGGGATCGAGGCGTGGAGGCGATGTACCGCGTCCACCCCCAGCCCTCGCCCGACGAGTGGGACGAGGCCCTGCGGGAGATTCAGGACCTCGACGGCGTGTCGATCCCGGGGAGTAGCTGGGACGACCCGCGGATGGCGGTCAACGCCACTCTCGAACAGGCCCCCGAGCGACAACTCGACAAGATCCAGCGGGCAGTGATGTTCGTCATGCCCCGTGCCAAGTACATGAGCGACCCCTTTGGCGGTCACCACGCCCTGAATTTCGAGATATACGGCCACTTCACCTCGCCTATCCGCCGACTCTCGGACCTGATCAACCACTGGATCGTCGCCACCAACGGCGTGCCCGACGACATCGCAGCGCTGTGTGAACACGCCTCCGACAAGCAAAAAGACGCCGAGCAGTGCGAACGCGAGTACAAGCAGTTCCTCCAGGAGATCGGTCTCGACCCCAGTGCCGTCAACAACCGCGGCCTCGACGTCGTCGAGGACTGACCCCCTCGTTTTCCGCCCCAGTTCGGTCCCCGCCTGCTGGGGCTGACTCCCTTCTCTCGTCGAAACCGACGCTCCACCACGGAGCGACCCGCTTCGCGCTGGAACGCCTGCAACCGATCCCGCTGTAGCTACAAAAATAATATGAGAATATTTTGTGGCGGTTCGATTGGGGTTTGACGTGTGTTCGGAGAACTGAACGGGCATAACATTTTAGTGGAGATACAGTGATAGATCACACCGGGAGGTGACGAACGATGGCCACCAGCAGCAGGGACCCGGTTCAGGTTCAGCGAGGCGACGCCGCCGACCGAACGCTCTCGCGGTACGACCTCCTGTTGGGCGTGATACCGGCCGTCTTCGTCGTCGCGTTCGTCGTCGCGCGGGTTTCGCCACTCCCCCTGTCGACGCTGCTCGGCGCGGCCTCGCTCCTCGCCGCGGTGGCCGTCGCCGACGGACTGTTCGTCAACCCACCGCGGTAACCGCCGTTCGACGCCCTAACCGTGTTTGATGCCCACCGCGGTCACTGCCGCTCGCCACTCGCCGTTCCCGCGATCCCCCACTCGCGTTTTCTCGACGCTCCTGCGACTCTCGTCGCGTGAGGGGATGGTGATACCCAACTGGTTGGGTTGTCAGTTTATTAAATCTCTACCCAATATCTAGGTAGTATCAGCCGGCCAGTTCCGCGGTTCGGCGCCGACCCCGAGACGGGTGTGGTCCACGGGGCGGCGTTTGCTGCCGGCAACTCATCCCCCAACAATGCCAGCGAGCGACCAGATCGACACGAGCAAGCGGATACAGAAGCGGACGGGGCGGACGTTCTACCTCGCGACCCTGCTGTTGCCCGAACGGGTCCGGCGGGCGACGTACGTCCTCTACGCGTTCTTCCGGGTGGCCGACGACGTGGTTGACCGGGCGGACGCGCCGGACCCCGACGAACAGCGACGCCACCTCGAGGCGATCCGTGCCGTCGCGCTGGGCGAGGTGGATCCCGGCGACGCGGCGCTTCCCGAGGACGACGCCGAGGTGGTGTCGGCGTTCCGGTCGCTCGCGGAGCGCAAAGGGATCGACGACGAGGAGATCGACGTCTTCGTCGATGCGATGGCCCGGGACATCGACCAGTCGCGCTACGGGACCGCCGCCGACCTGGTCGAGTACATGCGCGGGTCGTCGGTCGCCGTCGCGAACATGATGATGGCGGCGATGGACATAACCGACGAGGATCGCGAGCGTGCGCGGCCTCACGCGGCCGCCCTCGCGGAGGCGTTCCAGTTGACCAACTTCCTGCGGGACGTGCGCGAGGACATTCGGGAGTACGGACGAGTGTACGTTCCCCAGGAGACCCTCGACCGGTACGGCGTCACCGAGGCGGACCTCGCCGAGGCGAACGTCACGGACGGGTTCGTCGCGGCGATGCGCCACGAACTCCAGCGGACCGAGCGACGCTATCGCGAGGGCGTCGCCGGTATCCGCATGCTCCCCGAGGACTGCCAGTTCGGCGTTCTCCTGGCGGCGGTCTTTTACGCCGAGCACCACCGTCTCATCCGCTCGCGGGGGTACGACGTGCTCACCGAGACGCCGCAACTCGGGCGACTCCGCCGGGGGTACCTGCTCGTCCGGACGTGGATCCACTGGCGGCGCCACCGCGACCCCGAGGCCACTTTCTACGCGGTCAGCGCCGTCTCGCCCGGCGGCGAGGGTGACACGCCCTCCGACGCCGACGGGGTGGCCAGCCACGTCGCCTGATCCCGACGCGCCGTCCATCCCGTTCTCGGAGTTGCGTTTCTCACGGGGTAGCCACTCCGGACGAAACTGCGTGAAAAAACGAACGCAAGCGCGTGCTATCGGCCGCGGCTCTCGTTACTGGAGACGCTCGGGCGGGTGCGCTCGGTACCCTTGCCGCGGTTGTTCAGCCCCCGGTTGCGCTGACCGGCACTGGTGAGGCCGCGCAGCGCGCGGTCGGTGTGCTGGTCCTCACAGATCCACGAGAGGTCGTCGTCGTTCTGGATGGCGGGGTGTTCGGGGTCGACGAGGATCACTTCGAACCACTTCTGACTCCCGTCCTGACCGACGGAGTAGGAGTTGAGCACGCGGAGGTTCGGGTAGACGCGGGTCGACCGCTCCTCGGCGACGCGCTGGAGGTTCTTCCGGCGCGTGATGCGCGTGACGCCCTGGCGCTTGCTGCGCCGGCCCGCGGTAAACCGCTGCTTGCGCGCGCCACCCTTCCGGATGGACGCGCGGACCACGATGACGCCCTGTTTCGCCTTGTAGCCCAGCGACCGGGCCTTGTCGAGGCGGGTGGGGCGGTCGATGCGCTCGATTGCGCCCTGCTCGCGCCAGTCCTGTTTTCGCTGCCACTGCAACTCCGCCAGTTTGCCGTCGTCCGGGTCCTTCCAGGCGTCCCGGATGTAGGTGTAGAAGCTCTTTGCCATAGGTGTTCACCGCCGGGCGTTGCGTGGTTCAGCCGGGCGGCCCGTCGCCGCCACGCGGGGTCGTCCCCATGGCCACATCCCGACCTGCACAGGCAGGTGCCCGCTGGTGCCCGACCGTCCAGCGAGATACCCGTCTGTACCCCGCTCGCGCTCAAAAGGCCTTCGAACTCCGCGCCGGACTCGTCCCGGATCCGTCGCCGGTTCTGCCGGCCGATCACGAAATCTCTCCATAGCGGCTCTCTGACGGCCACGATCTATGCCCTCCAGGAACGCCACCGACTGAATTTGATATAGCGTTATATGATTTATAAAGGCGAAACTGTCGGCGACTCTTGTCGCTCTAGAGTGGTCAGAAAAGCAGGAATGCCGAAAAACGCGCCTCAGAGGGCGAATTCTTCGACCGAGTCGAACGAATCCTCGACGAGGGATGCGGCGAGGGCGGCGATGTCGAGTTCGCCGACGTGGTTGGGGTACTTGCGCCGGAAGTAGCCGACGACGTTGTCCACGTCGCGTTCGAGGAGTTCGCGCGCGTTGTCGTGGTCGGTGGGGACGGCCTGTGGCCAGTCGAAGACGACCACGCCCGACTCGGTGACGAAGACGTTGTACTCGCTCATGTCGGCGTGGACGTACCCCTCGGCGTAGGCAGTCGCCATCTCCGCGAGGACGAGTTCCATCACGGGGACGACCTGTGGGTCGGTGAGTTTCGTCCGCGAGAGTTCGACGCCGTCGACTTTCTCCATGACGACGGCGTGGCGGTTGTGGTCGATCGGCTGGGGGACGGACACGTCGGGGTAGAGCGTCTCGAGGGCGTCGTACTCCCGTTCGGCGGCCTTGCGCGCGGTGTACTGCCAGGAGACGTGGTCGTTGTCCGCGGTGTAGTCGCGCTCTTTCATCACTTCGCGGAAGTTCGTGTACCCCTCGCGGTGGAACTTCAGCGCGAGCGGGCGAAAGGAACGGACTTCGTAGACGTCGCTTTCCTTGCCCACGCCCAGGGGCGCGCCGACGCCGTCGAAGGTATCCCGCTCGACGAAGGTGTGCAGGGCCAGCGCGTCGTACCCCTCGAAGGTGAGTTTGAACCCCTCGTACTGGATGGTCTTGCGTTCGACCAGGCCGCGGTCCTCACAGCGGTCCAACCGGTAGTCGACGTCCTCGGCGGTCAGTTGCGAGAACTCGGGGAGTTTCTCGCGAGCGACGTACTCCGAGAAGCGCATCCCCTGCTCGACCCCCGAGAGGAGATAGAAGTCCTCCGCTTCGAGGTCCGCGATCTCGCTTGCGACGTTCTGGACCATGAGACGCCTCTACTCGCCCGAGCGGCAAAAGGCCGACGCGTCGGTCATTCGAGCGAAATAAATCCCATAGCGCTATATCGAATCGATCTGGATCGGCACAGGTTCGGCCGGAATCCGGCGTCGGATCGCGGCGCTGATCGAGCTACGAGCTGCGCTCGGTCGGAAAAGAGCGAATCGACGATGCGGTTTCGGAACCGAGAACTCGCCGAGAGAGAGAGAAACGTGCCGTTATTCGCTGACGACGGCCTCGACGGCCGCGGTGGCGTCGTCGCCGTCGGTTTCGCTCCCCTCGCCGAGCCACTCGTCGGCCCAGTTTTCGATAGAGTCGAAGACGGGACACAGCGACCGCCCGCGGTCGGTCAGCGAGTAGTACGTCGCCACGGGGGCGTCCTCCTCGAGGCGGCGGTCGACAAACTCCAACTCCTGCAGGTCGTCGAGCACGCGTGAGAGCGTCCGCGAACTCGCGCCGGTCGAGCGCTTGAGTTCGTTGAACCGCTTCTCGCCCTCCTGGAGGTCGTAGAGGACGACCAGCCGCCACTGCGAGCCGATCTGCTCTAGCGAGTCAACGACCGGGCAGGCCGCCTGGTTTTTCGCCTCGGGGTCCGCGTTCGTTGCCATACCTCCCCGGAGAACGGCCACACACTTGAGTGGTTCGTTTCCGCACCCGGTATCACCGTGTTACTGAAAATTGCCCGTCCGACGCTCGGGGACCAACGCCCTCTTCACCCACTAACATCGATGTCCCCCGGTTACACTGATGTCAGATAATGTATATGTGTGTGGCGGGAGTACGGGGTAGTGATGTCAGAGACACGATTCGGATTCGGTATCGACGTGCGTGCGAGACAGACGAACGCGGCGGCCAGCGCGGGCGCGGAGGTGACGGCCTGATGGTCGTCGAGTCCGCGGCGGGCGAGGTGGCCTTCCTCCTCGCGCGGGTCCTGTTCGGCGGCGTCCTGGCCTTTATGGGTCTGAACCACTTCGGCTCAGTCGACGAGCTGGCGGGCTACGCGGAGTTCAAGGGCCTGCCCGCGCCGCGCTTTTCCGTTGTCGCGTCGGGCGTCGTGCTCGTCGCCGGCGGCCTGGGCATCGTTGCCGGCGTCCTGCCCGTGGTCGCCGCGGGCGCGCTCGCCGTCTTCCTGCTCGTCTCCGCAGTCGTCATGCACGACTTCTGGGCGGTCCCCGAGGAGGATGCCCAGGACGAGATGACCGGCTTTCTGAAAAACGTCGCGCTGGCCGGCGGGGCGCTCACGTTGCTGGCCGTCGGCGGCCAGGAGTGGCCCTACGCGGTCGGGATCGCCTTGTTTTAGGGTCGAGTCGGTTCTCCCCTTTGGGTTTTCTCGTGTGAGCGGCGCGTTTCAGTGACTGTGTGCGTATTCGGCCTGAGTGAGCAGGACCGTACCTGCAGGCGGCACTGCGACCGCAGACGATCCTGTGAGATGGAACCCCTCGCCGCGCTCGCTCACGGCGACAAGCGCCGTTCGCAGTCGAGGCTCTCCTGCGTCGAGCCTCGCACTCGCGGTCGCTGGGCGGGATATCCGCGCTCCCCGCACCACCCGCGCGGACAGTTGCCCGCCCAGCGACTGAACTGGACGCGCGCCCGTCTCACGGGTCGCTTCGCTCCCCGTTCGACAGCCGAGACTCTCACTCCGTTCGAGTCTCGCGCGTCTCGCCCTTCCAGTCCGCCAGGATTCAGTCTGTGGTGTCGGCCGACCCAGCGTTAAACGTCAAATCGGCCAGTGCAACGTTCGACGTCGAATCAGCCTGTGGGACGTGGATTTCCTGGTGGACTGAAAGGGCGAGGCCCGCTCGCGCTCGTGTAGTCGCCTCCGGGGCCCCTATCCGCGCGAGTGCGGCGCGGTGCGGGTGTTCGACGCGCGGATATGTTCCGGAGCGACCGCGAGCGGGGCGAGGGCTTTCAACTCTCAGGATCTCCTGCGGTCGCGGTGTCGTTTGCGGTAACGGGTAAGACAGCTAGCGAGCGGACCGAGGGCTTTCAACTCTCAGCCACTATCGGTCGACTTCGCCCATAATGGTGTCGAGGCTGCCGAGCGTGGCGATCAGGTCGGGGACGTACTCCCCTTCGACCATCTCGGGCAGGACCGAGAGGTTCGAAAACGAGGGGCCGCGGATCTTGAACCGGGCGGGCTCGTCCGTCCCGTCGGAGCGGATGTAGATGCCGAGTTCGCCCTTGGCGCCCTCGACGGCGCGATAGATTTCGGTGTCGGGGTCGGGCCGCAGGGTGCGGGGGACGTTCGACTGAATGGTTCGCTCGTCCTCGGGCCACTCTTCGAGCAGGTCGACACACTGCTCGACGATGCGGGCGGACTGCTCGAGTTCGCGCAGGCGGACGAGGACGCGAGAAAAGTTGTCGCCGCCGCCCTCGGTCACGACCGACCAGTCGAGTTCGTCGTAGTAGCCGTAGGGGTCGTCTCGGCGCAGGTCGTAGTCGACGCCGGACCCGCGGGCGACGGGGCCGGTGACCCCGTACTCGCGGGCGGTTTCGGGCGGGAGGACGCCGGTGTCCACGGTCCGCATCTGGAACACCTCGTTTTCGGTCAGGAGGTCGTGGTACTCCCCCAGTTTCCGGGGGAGGTCGTCGACGAACTCGCGGATCTCGGTGAAAAACTCCGCGCGGGGGTCGGGCAGGCCCCAGGCGACGCCACCGAGTCGGAAGTAGTTGAACATCAGGCGCTGGCCGGTCAGGTCTTCGAGGATCGACTGGACGCGCTCGCGGTCCTCGATGGCGTACATGAACGCGGCGGTGAACTCCCCGACCACGTCCAGCGCGTAGGTGCCGACGGCGAGGAAGTGTGCGAGCATCCGCGAGAGTTCGGCGGACATCGTCCGGATCACCTGGGCGTACTCGGGCACGTCGATGTCGGCCAGGTCCTCGGCGACGCGGGCGTAGGCCCACTCGTTGCAGAGACCGGCGCCGCTCCAGTCCCACCGGTCGGGGTAGGGCATGATCTGGTGGCGGTAGGTCCCCTGCTGGCACATCTGTTCCTCGCAGCGGTGGATGTACCCGAGGTCGGGTTCCACGTCGGCCACCTGTTCGCCGTCCAGGGTGACGCCGACGTGGAGGACGCCGTGGGTCGCGGGGTGGTGTGGTCCGATGTTGAGATACATCGTGTCCGTGCCGGCACCGCTGTTGATACCGCCATCGTCACGTCCGCCGTCGCCGCGGTCACCGCCGCCGCCCGCACGCTGGTCTTCTTTCAGCGGGTTCTCGTGCTCGCGCAGCGTGACGACCTGTGGCTGTGTCCCGTCGAAGTCGGGGCCGAGCGGGTGGCCCTGCCAGGTCTCGGGCAGCAGGATCCGCCGGAGGTCGGGGTGGTCGTCGTACTCGATGCCGACCAGGTCGTAGGCTTCGCGCTCGTGCCAGTCGGCGGTCCGGTAGACGGGCGCGCCGCTCTCGCTTGCGGGGGCGCCTTTCGGGACGGGGACGACCACCGACAGTTCGGTCGTCGGGTCGTCGTAGCTTCGCAGGTGATAGACCGACTCGTAGCGGTCGTCGTACGCTTGGCCGGTGACGCAGGCACAGTGGTCCAGGCCCGCCTCGCGGAGCGCGGCGAGGGCGGCCTGGACCCGGTCGGCGTGGACGACGAGCGCGGGGGCGTTCAGGTGCGTTTCGGTGTCGGTGACGGCGTCGTCGGGAACGGCCGCGAGCGCGGCCTCGCGGAGCGCGTCGCGGTCGTCCGGCAGTCCCGAACCGGCTGGGGATTTCTCAGCCATGGGTTCCCCGTCGCGGAGTTCCGTCCGCCGCTGTCGCTGTTGGGCCATGCCGGCGATCCGACCGGCCACGGGTTCGCTCTTGGTCCTCACCAATGGGTGGGGTTTATCAGCGACCGCGGGCAGGCGCCGATATGCGCTATCTCCACGTCGCGGTCCATCAGGACCCGGCGGTTCGCCACCCGATGCACCAGTTCGTCGTCGAACACGAGGGCTACGAGGTGTCGCGGCTCCTCCAGTACGCCCGGGCCGGCGAGGGCCCCGACACCTTCCTCTTTCACGTCGAGGGCGAGGCGCCCGACACCGACTCCTACGAGGCGGCGCTGGCCGACCTCCCGACGGTCGTCGAGTACGCCCTCTCGCCGTGCCCGGACGACACCTTCTACCTCTACGTCCGGGAGGCGGTGCCCGACCACGCCGAGGCGTTCGTCGGCGCGTTCTCCCAGCCCGGTCTCGTCGGGCTGATGCCGATCGAATATCGTGCGGACGGGACGGTTCAGGTGACGGTGGTCGGGCCGGCCGACCGCCTCCAGTCGGCGGTCGAGGAGACGCCCGACCGGATGACTGTCGAGGTGCTCGAAATCGGTGAGTACGACGCCCGCCGCCTCGACGCGGGCGGCGGCCTGACCGACCGGCAGTTCGAGGCCGTCGCCGCGGCCGTCGACGTGGGCTACTACGCGACGCCGCGGGAGGGGGGTGTCGAAGACGTGGGCGAGCGACTCGACTGTGCGCCCGGCACCGCTGCCGAACTCTTGCGCCGCGCCGAGCGGTCGGTGATGGAGCGAGTCGTCTCGACGGGGCCGGTCTGAGACGGATCGCCGTCGCGATCTCCCGGTCCGACCGCACCCGGCCGTGCAGTCGATTCGGAACGGACCGACAGCAACCCGGACGAGGCACACAGCGTCAGGTCTATTCTCGTCGCGGTCCGAGGCTGGGTATGACCGCACCCCTCGCCGACCGGGACTGGCGGCTGATCCGCGAGGAGGTCCGCCCGGGCCCGATGCAGATGGCCCTTGACGAGGTGGCCGCGGCGTCGGCCGCCGAGGGAGTCCGGACGGTCCGCGTGTACGGCTGGGAGCCCAGCACGCTCTCGCTGGGCTATCAGCAGGATCCTGCCACGGTCGACTGGGACTACTGCGAGCGCGCGGGCATCGACGTGACCCGCCGGCCGACCGGCGGCGGCGCCATCTACCACGACCGCCGGGGCGACGTCTCCTTCTCGGTGGTGGCACCCGCCGACGAACTCCCCGGCGACCTGCTGGAGACGTACGAACTGCTCTGTGAACCGCTCTTTGCCGCCCTCGACGCGCTCGGGGTCGACGCTCGCTTCGCCGACGAATCGCGGGCCGCGATCCACCAGCCCGCCTGCTACCTTCGCGAACTCCACCCCGCCCACGACGTGGTGGCGGCCGACGGGCGAAAGCTCTCGGGCAACGCCCAGTACCGCCAGCGCGACGCGGTCGTCCAGCACGGCTCGCTGACCGTCGACCACGCCACCGAGCGCCACCTCGCGTGTTTCACCGACCCCGGGACTACCCCCGCCGAGTTCGAGGACCGAGTCACGTCGGTCCGCGAGCAGGTCGGCGCCAGCCGCGAGGCGGTGGTCGCCGCGCTGGAGTCGGCACTGGAAGCGTGGGCCGACGCCGAGGTGGGCGAGTGGACCGACGCTGAGGCGGGCGAGTGGACCGACGCCGAACTCGCCCGCGCCCGGGAGCGCGCCGACGAGAAATACGAACACGACTCGTGGGTTCGCGACGGCGACGATCCGACGTGAGCGTGCGGCCGGTGGCTGCGCTTCGATACCACTTTGACGACCGGTTCCGTCGGGTCGGTCATGCTCAGGATCGGCGCGCACACGTCCATTGCGGGCGGCGTCCCGAACGCGGTCGACGAACAGCTAGATATCGGCGGCAACTGCGGACAGATCTTCTCTCACTCCCCGCAGGTCTGGCAGGACCCGAACATCGGCGACGACGAGGCCGGCGAGTTCCGCGAGCAGGTCGGCGAACACGACCTGGGGCCGTGGGTCATCCACTCCTCGTATCTCGTCAACCTCTGTACGCCGAAGGATGACCTCCGCGAGAAGTCCATCGACTCGATGCAGAAGGAAGTCGACGCCGCGGACAAACTCGACATCGGCTACGTCAACGTCCACCTCGGCGCCCACACCGGCGCCGGCGTCGAGGGCGGACTGGACAATGCCGCCAGCGCGCTCGACGAACTCGACGTTCCCGACGGCGTCACGGTCCTCGTCGAGTCCGACGCGGGGTCGGGGACGAAACTCGGCGGCGACTTCGAGCACCTCGCCGCGGTGCTTGACCGCTCCGAGCAGGACCTGGATGTGTGTCTCGACACCGCCCACGCCTTCGCCGCGGGCTATGACCTCTCGACGCCCGCGGCCGTCGACGAGACCATCGCGGAGTTCGACGACGTGGTCGGACTGGAGCACCTGCAGTGTGTCCACCTCAACGACTCGAAACACGACTGTGGGACGAACAAGGACGAGCACGCCCACATCGGCGAGGGGCTGATCGGCGAGGACGGCATGCGCGCGTTCGTGAACCACGAGGGCCTGCGCGACGTGCCGCTCCTCCTCGAGACGCCTACCGAGGACGGCAAGAGTTTCGCCTGGAACGTGGAGAAAGTCAGGGAACTGCGGGACGCGTAGGGAGCGGCGAGACTCGAACGGAGTGAGAGTCTCGAATGCGAGCGGGGAGCGGTGCGTGGTTCGAGCGACGCGAGAACCACGAATGCGAACGGTGAAACCGTGAGCGAAGCGACCCGCGAGCGGGCCGAGGCGTTCCACACGCAGACTCGTTTACGTCACGCGGCCGACGGTGACGAAGAAGGGGACGACTTCGCGCCGTTCGTACGCGCGCTCGCTCATCTGTGCGACCACGTCCCGCCCCATCGCGCGCCACTCCTCGCGGAGCGACTCGTACTCGGCTTCGGTCGTCCCGCCGGCGAGCATCGTCTCGCGGTCGCTCGCCAGTCCCTCACCGGTCGCCTTCTTTCGCGCGTCTTCGACGTCCAGTTCGGAGTACGGCGGCGCGACCACCCGCTCGTGGTCGTACCGGGTCGTCGAGACCACCTCCAGGCCGGCCTCGGCGAACAGTTCTCTGGCGTCCGCGCCGAGGGTGACATCGGTGTCGATACCTGCGAGGAATCGTCGGCGTGCCCGCCGGGCCAGCGGGCCCTCCGATTCGACGGTGGAGTCGACCGTGACCGCGGCGTTGTCGGGTTCGATGGCCGCGACGAGATCCGACGAGGCACGCGCGAACTCCCGCACCGCCGCGACGGGGTCGGGCAGATTGATCAAAAGCGCCTGACAGACCACGAGGTCGAAGGCGTCCGCGCGGAAGGGCAGGCGGGTCGCGTCGGCGCCGACGACCGGCGCGTGCTCGCTCGCGACGCCGAGTAGCGAGGGGTCGGCGTCGGCGCCGACGACTTCGCCGTCGGTCTCGCTCGCGAGCACGCGAGTGAGTTCGCCCGTCCCACAGCCCACGTCGAGCACGCGCTCGCGGGTGGTGAGATCGAGATCGGCGAGCGCCTCCCTGGAGTCGGCCCACATCCCCTGTCGCGTCGTCTCCAGGTAGTCCGCGCTGAACTGTCGCACTGGCGCGAAATTGCTGGCGTGTGATGAAATGCGCGTCGATTTCCGCGTTCGTGGGCCGCGGCAAAACGGCAGTCGCTAGTCGTCTGCGGGGGCGGGGTCGGCCTGCGCCCAGTGGGTGGCCTCGGGCGATTCGAACAGGTCGGTCGAGAGGTAGCGCTCGCCGGTGTCGGGGAGGACGACGACGACCAGGTCGTCGGGGCGCTCGTGGGCCACGTCGATGGCGGCGGCGAGCGCGGCGCCGGCGGAGACGCCCGCGAGGATCCCCTCTTCGCCGGCCAGTCGGCGGGTGGTCTCGACGGCGCGGTCGTGTTCGACCCGGCGGACCTCGTCGACGAGTTCGGTCCGGAGGATCTCGGGGATGAACCCGGCGCCGATGCCCTGGATGGAGTGTGAGCCCGCGTCGCCCCCCGAGAGGACGGGCGAGTCGGCGGGTTCGACGGCGACGGCGTCGATATCGGCGCCCTGTTCTTCCTTGAGGTACTCGGTGACGCCGGTTATCGTGCCGCCGGTACCGACGCCGGCGACGACGGCGTCGACGGCGCCGTCGGTGGCGTCCCAGATCTCCGGGCCGGTCGTGTGGCGGTGGATCTCGGGGTTGGCGATGTTCTCGAACTGGCTGGCGAGGACGCCGCCGCGCTCGTCGGCGATGGCCTCGGCGGCGGCGTTGGCGCCGTTCATGCCGTCTTCGGCGGGGGTGAGGACGATCTCGGCGCCCAGCGCCGCGAGCAGGGCGCGGCGTTCCTCGCTCATCGACTCGGGCATCGTGAGGACGAGGTCGTAGTCCCGCGCGGCGGCGGCCATCGCGAGACCGATGCCGGTGTTGCCGCTGGTGCCCTCGACGACGAGGCCGCCCGGTTCGAGTTCGCCCAGTCGCTCGGCGCGGTCGAGCATCGCGGCGCCGATGCGGTCTTTGACCGACCCGGCGGGGTTGAACGACTCGACTTTCCCCGCGAGGTTGTCGGCGAAGGCGTCCAGCCACACGAGGGGTGTGTCCCCGATCTCGTCGGTGATGTCATTTGCGATAGTCATCGTGACTACCGAAGCGCTCGGGGCGCTTGGGCCACCGCCCTCAACATCGGGGGTGGTTATATCAACATCGGGGGTGGTTATACCACGTCGCCGCGGACGGTGGCGCCCTCCTGGGCGGCCCGGTACTCGCGGACGGCGTCTGCGGCCTCGCTGGCCACGTCGGGGTCGGCGCCGAGCATCTCCAGCGAGTCGGCGAGCGTCGGGAAGACGAACTCGCCCGCGCGAAGTTTCTCGAAGGCGCTCTCGCTGCGCCGGCCCTCGGCCCACAGGCAGGCGCCGCGGGGGTCGAGGATGTTCTCGTAGCTGTCGCGGGCGAGCGCGCCCTCCAGGCGCTGGGTGACGTTGTCCTCGAAACTGGCGTTGCACACCTCGAGGTGGACCGGTTCGTCGTCCGCGAGGAGGTGGGCGGCGAGACACTGCTCGGGGGCGGCGTAGCCGCTCGCGTTCGTCCGGACGTACTCGGGGTGTTCGGCCGCCCAGTCGGCGCGGACGGTGTCGCCGATGCCGTCGACGCCGACGGGGGCGTCGCTCGCGGCGTCCGGGTCGCTCCCCTCGTCGCCGAGCAGGATATCCTTGGTGAGGTAGACGTCGACGCGTTCGACGGGGTCGAGGCCGAGCGCCACGTCGCCGTAGACCCACACCTCGCGGACGGGGACGGGCAGTCGCTCGTCCGCGACGGTGGCGACGAGGTCTTCGACGCGCTCGACGGCGACGTCCCGCGGCAGGTCACTCATCGCCCGCGTCTACCCGGGCGACGGGGATAACGGTTTCTCAGCGCGTTCGAGCGTCCCCTCTCCGGGCCAGCACCAATTTCAACGAGATGAATCGCGCGTACAGGTTTAAGTCACCGCTCACGCAAGGGCAAGCGATGCGCCTGCGGACCCGCCTGGCTGCGGCGTTGCTGGTCGCGGCAGTGGTGCTGTCAGCCACGTCGCTCGTCGGGTTCTCGCTCTATCGCGACGCCGTCGCCGACCAGGAGCGCGCCGACCTCTCGCGGACGAGCGAATCGGTCGCGACGCAACTGGAGGCCGTCCTCGACGAGAGACGCGACGTCGTCAGGCTGTGGTCTCAACAGCAGCCGCTGGGCAACCACGGGTCGACCGCCCAGAAGCAGTCGCTCAAGACGTTCGTTCGGCAGACATCGTTCAGCGGCGCGTCGGTCGTGAGGGCCAACGGGACGATGACCGGGATCTATTCCGAAGGGGTCTCGGCGGCCGCGGAGCGTGACCTGATGGGGCAACAGTTCGGCGACCGTCGCTACGTTCGCGAGGCGCTTGCCGGGCGGACGTACGTCAGCGACCCCGTCGAGGCCGAGAGCGGCAACCGGATCGTGACGATCAGCACGCCGATCTACGGCGGCGAGGGCGTGGTCGCGACGTTCAACGCGGCGTTTCACCTCGACGAGGGCGACATCGGCTACCTCGCCAGGGCGAGCGCGACGGAGACTCGCGGGATCCGGATCCTGACCGACGAGTCGCCGGTCCACGAGGCCGGGCCGACGAACGCGAGCGACTCGCTGGTCGCCAACGCGTCGGTCGGATCGACGGGCTGGACCGTCTCGGCGGTCCAGACGCGGGCGGCGCTCGACTCGCGTCTCTGGCCGGTCACGCTGATGCAGGTCGGCGCGTTCGTGTTCGTCCTCGGGTCGCTGGTCGTCTTCGGTGGCTGGCTCTACCGCGAGTACGTGGGCAACTTCGAGCGTCTCAACGATGGATTTGGGTCGCTGGTCGACGGCCAGTACGGGCGGACCGTCTCGCTGTCGGGCGCGACCGAGTGGACGGAACTCGAGGACGGGTTCAACGAGCTGAGCGAGACGCTCGCCCGGCGCCGGACCGAGGTGACCGTCCTCAATCGCGTCCTGCGACACAACCTCCGCAACGCGATGACCGTCGTCGTCGGCAACGCCGACCGCATCGCGACCCGGACCGACGACGAGACGGTCTCCGAGGACGCCCGTCGGATCCGCAAGCGCGGGGAGTCGCTGCTTGAACTCGCCGACCACGCCCGCTCGGTGGAGTCCTCGCTCGACGGGCCGCCCGAGGCTGCGGGCGACCGCCCGGTCGACGCAGTCCTCGCGGAAGTCGTCAGCGGCCTCTCCGAGGAGTTCTCGGCCGCTGCCATCCGAGTCCAGTCAGCGCCCGAGGGCGTTTCGGTCCGCGGCGGCGACCTGCTCGTCGTCGCGCTGGACGAACTCGTCCGGAACGCCGTGGTCCACGGCGAGGATCCGACGGTCACGCTGGTCGCGAGCGCCGACGATGAGTGTATCCGGATCGCCGTCGGCGACGACGGCCCCGGGCTCCCGGCGGTCGAACGGCGCGTGCTCACCGAACCCTTCGTCGAGACGCCGACCGAACACGGCCGCGGTCTCGGCCTCTGGCTGGTCAACTGGCTCGTCGACCGCCTCGACGGCGACATCGACGTGACTGTCGACGACGGCACCTCCGTCGTCGTCACCGTCCCAAGAGGAGAGGGTCTCCCCGCAGGTGAGGCTCCTTCGACGACGACCGACGAGAACTGACGACGGGCGCGATTCGGAACGAAACGCTCACCCCGCTCGCCCGGATAGGGGCGGTCGATGGACTGTGACAAGTGCGGCGAGACGGCGGTCATGCACGCCGCCTACTCGGGCCTGCACCTCTGTGACGAGCACTTCTGCCGGTCGGTGGAGACGCGGGTCCGCCGGCGGATCCGTGACGACGCGATGGTGGCGGACGACGCGACACCCGACGACCCCGACACCTGGGTGATCGGTCTCTCCGGCGGGAAGGACTCGGTCGTGCTTACCGACATCCTCCAGGACACCTTCGCCCGGGACCCGCGGGTCGAACTCGTCGCGCTCTCGATCCACGAGGGCATCGAGGGCTACCGCGACGAGAGCCTCGACGCCTGTCGCGAACTGACCGCCGACCTCGACATCCGCCACGAGGTCGTCTCCTACGCCGAGGAGTTCGGCGTCCGGATGGACGACGTGGTCGAGGACGACCCCGAGAACATGGCCGCCTGCGCGTACTGCGGCGTCTTCCGCCGGGACGTGCTCGAACGCTACGCGGAGACACTCGGCGCCGACAAACTGCTGACCGGCCACAATCTCGACGATGAGGCCCAGACCGCGCTGATGAACTTTTTCGAGGGCGATATCGCCCAGATGGCCAACCACTACGACGCCTCGCTGGGGCCGTTCGAGGCGACCGGCGACGCGCCGACCGACCGCGCGCGGCGCACGCAGGACCACCACGTCCCGCGGGCCAAGCCGTTGCGGGACGTGCCCGAAAAGGAAGTCGCGCTCTACGCGCACCTCCGGGACCTGCCAGCCCACATCACGGAGTGTCCCCACGCCGAGGAGGCGTATCGGGGCGAGATCCAGGAGCTGTTGCTCGGGATGGAGGAGAACCACCCCGGGACACGTCACTCGATCCTCGCGGGCTACGAGAAGATGGCCGCGCTCGCGGCCGCGGCCGTCGGCGGACCCGACGGCGCGGACTACGGCGAGTGTGACAGCTGTGGCGCGCCGACCGCCCGCGAGTTCTGCCGGAAGTGTGACCTGCTCGACGCGCTCGCGGTCTGAGACAGTTAGGTCTGATACAGTTAGTTACGAACGGGGCAGACCCAGAACGGAGAGTAGTCACTCACGCGTCGAAACGGAAGAAAACCGGGCCGCAGTCCGACGAGGGGTCTCCAGGCCGTGTCGGACGTTGCGACGTCAGTCCGGTCGAATGACGTCGAGACCGTTGTTCTTCTCTAAGTTGTCCCGGCCGCCGTCCGTGTGGCCGTAACTGTGGTCGTTGCCGCCGCGGCTGCTCTGGTCGGCCGCGAACTCCGTGTCGACGTTGTCGCTGGCGTCGAAGGAGGTGTCCTCGACATCGTCGAGCGCCTCACGGGACTGGTTGGCCTGCTTCTGGGTGGTGGCGCCGAGCACCTGCGCGCTCTTGACGCCGGTCATGATGGCCATGACTCGCACCTTTCCCTTGTACTCCTCCTGGATGCGTGCGCCCCAGATGACGTTGGCGCTGGCGTCCAGGCGTTCGGTGATGTTCTGGGCGATACCCTCGGACTCTTTCAGCGAGAGGTCCGGGCCGCCGGTGATGTGGACCAGTCCGCCCGTCGCGCCGCGGTAGTCCACGTCGAGCAGCGGGTGGTTCATCGCGTCTTTCACCACTTCCTCGGTCTTGTTCTTGTCCTGGGTCTCGCCGACGAGCATCACGGCGACGCCGCCCTGGTTCATGATGGCGGTCATGTCGGCGTAGTCCAGGTTGATGAGCGAGGGCTGAGTGATCGTTTCCGAGATGCCCTTGACGGTCTCGGCGATGATCTGGTCCATCACCGAGAACGCCTTGCCGATGGGCAGGTTCGGGACGTAATCGAGCAGGCGGTTGTTGTCCAGCACGATGATGGAGTCAGCCTCGTTGCGGAGGTTCTCCAGCCCTTCTTCGGCTTTCACCGTGCGGGCGCGCTCGACGTTGAACGGCGTCGAGACCATCCCGACGACGATGGCGCCCTGGTCTTTGGCGATCTGGGAGACGACCGGCGCGGCGCCGGTCCCGGTCCCGCCACCCATACCGGCGGTGACGAAGACCAGGTCGGCGTCGCCCAGCACTTCCTCGATGGTGCCCTGGGCCATCTCGGTGGCACGTTTCCCCATGTCGGGGTCGCCGCCGGCGCCGAGGCCGTTGGTCAGGGACTTGCCGACGAGGATCTTCGTGTCGGCCTCGATCATCTGCAGGTGCTGCTTGTCGGTGTTGATGGCGATGGTGTCGGCACCGTCGACGCCGATGTTGTACAGGCGGTTGACGGTGTTGTTCCCGGCGCCACCACAGCCGACGATGACGATTCGGGGGTCGCCGAACCCGTCGCCCTCGGCGTCTAGCTCCTGTTGTTGCTGTTGTTCCTCTTCGTCGCGTTCGAGGGCCTCCTTGACGATGTCCTGCATCGTCAGGCCCTCTGCCAGCTACGGCGCTTTCGCTTCTCGGAGGGGCGCTCTTTGGTGCCCTCCTGTTCGTTCAGTTTCTCGCGGACGGCCGCGCGGATGGCCTCGCTCCGATTGGGGTACTCCCCGGTCTCGACCATTCGTTCGACCTCTTCGATCTGCTGCTTCGGAATCCGTAGTGTCACACGCTCCATATTTGATGTTCCCCTTTGGGTAAGACGGCGACGCCGGAGTGTCGGCCGACGCGTCTTACACGGCGACTCCGACCGTTCGAACGACGTAATCGCACGACAGCGCGGGGATGTCCCGCGCGCGCCGTCCCGTGTAAGACGACCGTCTTACGCAAGCATTACATCCAAGGGATACATTATAAAGGTTACGGCGAGTGTATGACACTCGCGCGTTTACTACGGTAAACACCCTCTATACGGTGTTTACGCGGGTTCAGGTCTGGTCGAGCACGTCGGCTGCGGGGGTGCGGCGACCACAACTGGGGCAAAATCCCCAGTCGGATCGGAGTTCGTCGCCGCAATCGCAGAACACGCGGTGGGACGACTTTTCCCCGCAGTTCGGGCAGTAAACGTGCCCAGCGGAGACGTTTTCGCCACATTGGGAGCACGTATTACTCGCCTCCTCGTCGGCGTTTTCGTCGGGCGCGCGCTCCGTCTTACGACCGGTCGGGTCGTGTGACGAACTGTCGGCGCGCTCGTGTGACGCGTCCGTGTCGACGGCCGTGGACTCCGCGGAATCGCCGTCGAGAGCGATGTTTACGTTGATATCTTGTGGCTGACTGGGCGTAAACGCGTTCTCCAGTCGGTCGGCGACGATGGTGTCGACGCGCTCGGCGATGAGGTCGTCGATGGAGCCGTCGTCCGTCGTGGCCGTCGTCGACGGCGTGTGTGACGACGAACTCGCGGACGTGTCCGACGGCCCCTCGAGGTACTCCCGCAGGGCCTCCCGCATAATCTCGCTCTTCGAGGCGTCGAACTCCTCGAGTTGCTCGATGAGGTCGTCGTCCGCGCGGAAGGTGATCTTGCTCATCCGACTCGTCATACAGGATGTCTCCCGGGTATTTCAATCTTCCCGCGCTGTCTGACGACCGTCTGTCGCGCGGCCGACGACGGTGTCCGACGGGGGCGAATGATAACCGTTAAGTCCGACACCGCGGCTACGTTCAGGTGCGCCCGCCCTTAGCTCAGACTGGTAGAGCAGTCGACTGTAGATCGACTTGCCCCCCGTTCAAATCGGGGAGGGCGGATGGACGAAGTGAATCCGGCCTCCCCGATTTGAGCCTGGAAGTCGCAGCGGCCGAACGGAGTGAGGCCGACCGTCTTCCTCCGTTCAAATCGGGAGGGCGGACTCGTTCTGACGACGACTGCGACCGAAGGGAGCCAGCGGCGTCTGTCGAGTTTTCCGCGACCCGATTGAACACGAGAGTCGCAGCGTCCGAGCACAGCGAGGCCGACCGTCTCGGCGAGTTCAAATCGGGGGGCGGACTTGGATACCAGTCGACTCCGTTGTCGGCGCTGTTTCTCATACCTGTAAGCGACGCGAAACCGTCGCCGGCGAATCCACCGCCGTCACGGTTCGACCGCGCGGGCCTGCTCGCGGAGCCAGGCCCGGAGGTTCCGGGTCGGCACGTCCAGCGGTTCGCGGTTCTCCGGGAGGTCGGGGTAGCCGCCGACCGCGTCCTGGCTGTCGACGAGTTCCCCCTCGCCGGCGCGGACCTGGCGGACGATCCGTTCGTCGTGGTCGCTTCGGTCGGCCGGGCGCGCGCCGGCGTGAGCGAGGACGTGTTCGTGTACCTGTGCGGCGACGAGTCGGTCGAAGCGCTCGGCCCAGTGGGGCCGGTCGGCGAGCGTTCGGATCCGGTCGCCGACGTGTAACTGCTCGTCGTCCCACGCATGGTCGTTGTCCGTGGCGTAGACGACGCCGTCGCCGAAGACGTCCGAGCGTTCCGTGAGCGCACGCGTGAAGACGTCACCCTCGATGGCCGCCCGGGCACCCTCCGACACCTCGACGCCGCCGTTGTAGTGATAGCGGACGTTGTTCGTCAACACGGCGTGGGTGTGGTCTTTCAGCCGCGGATTCCAGTCGCAGTTGTGCGCCCAGAGGTTCCCCAGCAGGGCGACGTTTTCGGTGTGGTCGCCGATGAGCGTCCCGTAGGCGCGTTCGCCCTTCGGATGGATCGAGTCGCGTAACCCCTCGGCGATCAGGCAGTTCGAGAACGTCGCGGCGTCGGTGTGGTGGCCGATCGACTGGTTTTCCTTGACGCCCCACGTCGCGGTGCAGTGGTCGACGACGACGTTCTCGGTCTCGTCGTCGGTCCGGATGCCCTCCTTGATGAACTCGTCCGCGTGGCTGAGGCCCGCGTCGCCGGGTCGTGCGCGGAGGTGCTGGATCACGCAGTCGTCGGCGGCGACCATCAGTCGGCCGCGTATTAGCGTGATACCCGGCGAGGGTGCGGTCTGACCGGCGATCCAGCACTCGTCGTTCGTGATCGTCACGTCCTGTTTCGCAAGGTCGACGGTGCCGCTGGTTTCGAAGACGACGACGCGCGGGCCGTCGACCGAGAGGGCGCGGTCGAGCTGGGCGGGGTCGGGTTCGGTGACCGTGACGACCGGCGTGTCGTCGTCGAGCCAGGGCGCCACGTCAGCGAACCCGTCGCTCGGGTCGAAGTGGGCGCTGCTCCGGGGGCCGGTCGTCGTGGCGCCCGGTGACCGACTCGGCGTCGCGACGAGGGCCGTGGTGCCGCTCTCGAGGGTTGCGCCGCGGAAGTCGGCGACGACCTTGTACTCGTAGTATCGGCGTGGCTCGAGCCCGTCGATTTCGGCGCGTATCTCGCCGGTCCCGGACGCCCGTTGCGGGTCGGTCGTGCGCCACTCCTCGGCCATGACTTCGCGGTACTCGAAGTGGACTGTCAGGTCCTCGACCGGGTCCGACGACTCCACGACTCCCCGGAGCGTCATGTCCGTGGGAGTGACGTCGACGGGGTCGCGGACGGCGGCGGCCGTCGGCTGGATGGTCCTGACGCTCCCGCTCCGGATCGGGTCGCCGAGGTCCTCGCTGTGTTCGGGGTCGACGCCCGCGAGGTGCTTGAACCGGACCGTGGTCGATTCGGCCTGGTTGTGGCTCGTGCCGGCGATACCCAGCACCGCCTCGTCGGGTATCTGGAGTTCGGATTCGGTGAGTTCGGCCAGGAGCTGCCAGTCGTCGTCCTCGCCCGTCTCGGAGGTGTACGCCCGGAAGGTCGCGCCCTCGCGGACCAGTCGGAGCCAGTCGGACTGTGGCTCGCCGACCTCCCCTTTCTGCTGGTGGCGGCCCAGGTCGGAGGTCAGGCTTCGGGCCTCGAGACCGTCGTGCGGGCGCCACTGGAGGGTCGCGGCACCGTTCGGTCGCTGTCGGACCATGACGTTTCGTGCCGCCGGGTCGGTCGAGGACCGGACCATGATGCCCGCCTTCGCCCAGGCGTGGGTGTTCTCGACCAGCGGCACGTTCACCCGTACGTCGAAGTCACCCTCGACCGCCTCGTAGTAGAAATGCCCCTCGTCGGCCCGGTTCCAGATGTCGGCCCCGCCGGCTCCCATCTCGACGACGGATTCGGCCGACCGGAGCACCTGCGAGAAGTGAAAGCGCGCGCCGCCGGCGGGGCTCTCCTCGACGGCGACGTTCCAGCCGTGGCTCTCGGCGATGTTCCGGACGAACGACAGGCCGAAGCCGGTGCCGTTCCGCGAGGTCGTAAAGCCCCGTTCGAAGACATCGTCGGCCACGTCCGGCGGCAGTCCGTCGCCGTCGTCGTCGACCGCGAAGCCGTCCTCGAGGGCGACGACGCGGACCGTGAGTTCCGACTCGCCCCCCGCAGAACCACCGGGGCCACCCGCGCTCCGTCCGCCGTCCGCACCGTCCGCGCCGTCCGAGATACCGTGTTCCGCGCTGTTCTGAAAGAGGTTCTCGAGGAGCCGGCGGAACTGGTCGGGGTCGGCTCTGAGACGCATCTCGCCGTCGACTTCGAGGGTTGCGCCGCGCGTGTCCGCCGTCGACCAGGCCTCGTGCGCGGCAGTCGCGAGGTCGACCGGCACCTCTTCGGGTTCGCTCCGGTTTTGCAGGATGGATGCCTGGACCTCGTCGATGAGCGACTCGATGCGGTCGAGGGCGTTCTCGCATTTCCGGAAGGCCTTCTCGTCGGGCGACTGCTTGAGCACGTCGAGATAGCCGACCGCGATGGTCAGCGGGTTCCGCAGGTCGTGGGTGAGTACCTCGGCGAACTCCTCGAGACGCTGGTTCTGGCGCTCGAGCGCCCGCTGGCGCTCCCTGCTCTCGGTGACGTCGCGCGCCGAGACGATGAGCGACCGAACGGTTCCGGCGTCGTCTGTCACCGGCCGGATGACCCCGGACACGTCCCGAGCCTCGCCGTTCGGGCCGGTGTGACTGGCGTCGTAGCCGACGTACTCCCCGCGTGCGGCCAGTTCGATCTTCTCCTTGATGTCCGTCTGGACCTCCGTCGACCACCACTGCGTCTCCCAGAAGGGGTCGCCGACCACGTCGTTGCGGTCGGCGTCGACGTACTCCAGCGCCGTCTCGTTGACATCGAGTACGGTCCCGTCGGTATCGAGCAGTCCGACCAGGATGTTCGGGTCGTCGAACAGCGCGTCGAAGCGGTGTTCGTACGCTGAGCGGTCGCGTCGGGCACGCGTGACCGCATCGTCGACGCGGCCCGCGAGCTCCTCGAACTGGCCGCTTCCCGACCCTTTCGGGAGGTAGTCGGTCGCGCCCGCCGCGAGCGCGGCGCTGGCGACGGCCTCGCTGCCCGCGCCGGCGAACACGACGAACGGGAGTTCGGCGTCCCGTTCGCGAACAGTTTCGAGAAAGTCGACCCCGTCGACGGCTGGCGGGTCGTGGTCCGAGACGACGCAGTCGAACGCCGACGATGCAAGCCGGTCGCTCCCGTCGGCGACGCTCGAAACCGGGACGACATCGAAGCGGTCGTCCTCGCGTTCGAGGGTGGCCGCGGCCCGTTCCGCGAATTCGGGGTCGCCGTCGACGAGAAGAACGCGGACCGCATCGGGTTCACCGCTCATGGTCGAACTCAGGATATTCGTTTTCTGCGTTGTGGCCTAATAAATCCGGGTGGCGAAATCGGTGCCTGGCCCCATCAGTATCGGGCGAACGTATCCGGTGTCTGTGGATCCGCCGGTCGCTCTCGTTGCGCTCCAGTCCGGCAGTGCGCTCTCTCGGTGGATCAACTCACAGGGGATCTCACCGTATGTAAAATATCACAGTTCAAATTATACAACTCGATGGAAGACACTTGTCGAGTGTCTATCGGGATTTTCTTGTGGTATTCGCACAGTTTCCGTGGTATGTCGACGTGTCCGAACTGCGGTGCGAGAGTCGGTGAGCGAGCGGCAGTCTGTGACTCCTGTGGCGTGTCGCTGGGTCAACAGGGCGGTGGTCAGGCGAACCAGGCGGGACCGGGACAGAATCAGGGGCGACCGGACGAGGGGCAATCTCGACAGGACCCTCCCCAGGGGAATCCGCCACAGCAGGGCCAGCCACGGCAAAATCACTCTCAGGGGAATCCGTCACAGCAGGGCCAGCCACGGCAGGGGCAACCGCGACAGGATCCCCCGCAGCAGAATCCGTCACAGCAGGGCCAGCCACGGCAGGGGCAACCGCGACAGGATCCCCCGCAGCAGAATCCGTCACAGCAGGGCCACCAACAGCCAGGCCAGCCCCGCGGCGGGCAGGCACGCGGGCGCGACCAGGGCGGTGTCGTGGCCGGCCTGAGCCGACGGCAGGTACTCGCCGTCGGGGGCGCGGGCGTGCTCGGCGTCGGGGGCGGCGCGTTCTTCCTGCTTGGCGGGGACGACGGCGGCACGCGCAGCCCGAAGGAGACGACTAGGGAGTTCATCACGGCGATGCAGTCGGACGACGGCGAGACGATCCGGTCGCTCGTCCACCCGGACTCGCCACTGGACCCGGACACGCTCGTCGGCACCGATATCCAGGTCACGATCCAGCGCCTGTCGGTCACGGGCGAGTCGGAACAGCAGGCGACTGTCGAGGCGACGTGGACCGACAACGACGGCACCTCGACGTTCACGCTTCGCAAGTACGACGGCGAGTGGCTGGTGTACGATATCGTCGAATAGCGTGCGACGGACGAGTCGACCCCTGAACGTCAGCGAGCCGGCCCCATTCCAAAAACATACGGTATTTTATCATCTGGATCTGTTCTGTTTTTCTCCGGAGTGGTCGTCGTTCTCGACGGGGCCCAGTCGCGACGTTCGCGGCCGGTAGTGGGCGTCGATGGCCGCCGGCTGACTGGCCGCCAAGAGGGTATTTATACGCTCGAAAACCGCACGCAAGCGACGGGGTGGTGGGGTGTGAACTATCCTGTCTCTTTTTACTTGGAGCGTCCCACTGACTCGACGTGGTCACGATGGGCGTCTTGGAGAGGGCAAAGCGCGCGTCAGGGTTGTCGTCCTCCGAGACGCTTCCGTACGTGTGTATAGGTTGTGACACACGGTTCGATGTCCAGTATCACACCTGCCCGGTCTGTGGTAAGTACGACATTCGCCGCGCGAAGTGGGTGTCGTGCTAGGCCGCGGTCGGCGCCGCGAATCTTGTGGCCGTCGTCCTGCGGTCGGGCGACGACCCGGGCCTGCCCGAAGCCGAACGCGCGCGCCCTGCGACCCACGTGACCCAGGGCCGGTCGCCGGCCCGACTTCCCGCCATTTATCCGGACTCGCTCGATGACCACTCGTCGGGAGCGCCGCCGCCGAAACCTGTCGCCGACACGAACGTTTTTATCGGAGGGGGAACCACTCCGGTCCACATGGTCGAGGCGTTCGCGGTCGCCAGCGGCAAGGGGGGGACAGGCAAGACCACGAGCACGCTCGCGCTGGGGATGGCGCTGTCCGAGGAGTACGACGTGACGGTCGTCGACGCCGACATGGGGATGGCGAACCTGCTCTTTCACGCCGACCTCGAGGCGGTCGAGACGACCCTGCACGACGTGCTCGTCGACGGCGGCGCGCCCGTCGAAGCGGCGGTCTACGAGCGCCACGGGCTCTCCGTGGTGCCCTGCGGGACCAGTCTCGCTGACTTCGCGGCGGCCGACCCGACGCGTCTCAGGGACGTGGTCGCGACGCTGGCCGCCGACACCGACGTCATCCTGCTGGACTCGGCCGCGACGCTTTCGAGTCGCGCGGCCGTCCTCCCGGTCGTCCTCGCTGACCGGGTCGTGGTCGTGCTCGAACCGACGATCCCGTCGCTGTCGGACGGGCTGAAGGTCCAGGAGTACGCCACCTCCTACGACACCGGCACCGCGGGCATCCTGTTCAACAAGGTCCGCGACGACGACGCGATCGCCCGGATCGCGCCCAAGGCCGAGCGCTACTTCGAGGGGCCGACGCTAGCGACGGTCCCGGAAAGCCACGAGGTCCGCGCGGCCCGCCGCGCGGGACGCCCCCTACTCGCCCACGCGCCGGCGTCCGAAGCGGCCGCGGCCTATCGTGAGGCGGTACGTACGCTCGATGTCCGCGATGGGGACTCCGGGACCGTCGCCGACCGCTTCCGGAGCGCGGTCGTCCCCGAGTCGCCATGAAACTCCCGCGCGGCCGTCTCGTGCGCTCTCGGGTCGTCACCGACCCGCGGACTCTCCTCGTTGACGCCCTGGACCGCGGAGTGACCGGCTACGCCGTCCTCGAACCCCAGGAGTCGCTGCTTCTCGACGGTGAGGGCCGCGGTGTCGTCACCTTCGAGACGGGCGTCCCGGTCGTCGCCTACCACACCGGGACCGAGCGGGGCGGCCCGCCGGCGCTGGCCGACCTGGCCGCCGAGGGTCCGTATCAACTCGAACTGTTCGAACTCGACGCCGCAGACCTCGCCGAGGTCCACGCCCGCGAGTCGTTTCGCGTGCCGCCGGGCATGGCTGCCGAGCGCCTTGTCGGCGACCCCGCGCTGGCCGAGCGGACGCGCGAGGCGGCGCCTGCCGACGTGGCGGCCGGCGTGGACGGCATGACGGCCGGTGCCGGCGGTGGGGCGGCCGGCACGGACAGCGAGGTACCGAACGCTTCTCGACCGCCGAGCGAGGCTGATCCGTCGACCGGCGAGCGGGGCGATGCAGAGGCTGACGATAGGCAGGTCGGCGCGGTCGAGGCGTTTCTCGACGACGAGGAGAAGGTTGCGGCGATCCGCGAGGAGGCCCGTGCGGAGGCGGAAGCGCGCGCGGAGCAGTGGGGATTCGAGTGATTCGGGAAAACCACGCGACGCTCGGGTAAGTCATGTGATGCGAGACTGTGCGATGTCCGGCGGCGCGCTGGACTGCCGAAGTACCAGTCGTCGAGGCGCGCCGCCAGTATCAGTCGTTGAGGCGCACCGGGATCCACCACACTCGGCTCCGCCCGCCGACTTTCTTGCTCGTGACCTCCGTCGACGCCTGGAGGTCGTGGAGACGGTTCAGGGCGGTTCGTCGCGAACACTCCAGCGCGTCGGCCACCTCGTTCGCGGTCAGTGGCTCGGCGTAATCGTCTCGCCCCTTGAACACCTCGATGACGTCCGATTCGGTGTATCGCATCTCGCGTCCCGGGTCGGCCATACCCCAACCATGCGGCCGGACCACTTATCGGTTCCTACGAAGGTATCTATTCGACCGGTTCGACGACGGTCGTTAGCCTCGTCGTCGACTGCTCTGTCGTGACCCCGAGGTCGTAGGCGACCCCGACCACGAGTGTTCGCCCGCCGCGTTCCACAGAACCGATTGTGGAAAATAGAGAGTTTCTTCTAAGTTATAACCATACAGAAAAATCGCATTAAATACCACTACCATAATAATTACTAAGTTTGAATTATAGGGGGGTTATATGGAGACGACGCGGCGTTCAGTCATCTCAGTATGCCTTATGTTAGGGGTAGGGGCAAGGGTTGATGCTGCAGAGACGGCGAATTTACATCTATTCTCTTGGGCACATCCGCAATCAGCTCAACAGGGGGAGGTGATTACGGTATCGGCTAGCGTCGAAAATCTTGGCTCTAACCCGGAAAATGTAAAAGTAAGTGTAGGAGTCGAAGATTACGATTCAGGGGGATATCATGTTATCGGGTCTTCTCAGGCTCAAATTATTGATCCTGGATATGAGTCCGAGTTTAAGTTTGAAACTGAGGAATTGGTTTCTGAGCCTGGGATCCATGAATTGGATTTTTCTATCTCTAGATATGTTGATGATGATGGTGGGTATTGGGGATATGTTGATCGTGGAACATCCGAGATGACTATCGAAGAGGCAAATGCTCCCCCTGTTGCTGATGCTGGACCGGATCAAAGAGTCGAAGAAGGGACGAATGTGGTGCTTGATGGGACTAATTCGGACGATCCTGATGCTGACGCTCTTTCGTACCGTTGGTACCAGAATTTGGGACCATCTGTTACTCTTAGTCTCATTCGGACTGGAGTTGGAAACTCTAAGATGGAGTTCACTGCGCCAGATGTAGATTCACAGACTGTTTTAACATTCGAATTAGTAGTCTTTGATGGCGAAGGTAATTCGGATTCAGACCAGGTTCAAATAACGGTTGAACCAGATCCGAATCAGCCGCCTGTGGCGGATGCTGGTTCCAACCAAACAGTCCGAGAGGGTACGACAGTTGAATTAGACGGTAATGATTCAACGGATGTCGATAGTAATACGTTAGATTACTCTTGGCAGCAAATCGGTGGTCAATCTGTCACTCTCAGCGACGACGGATACGGTGTTGAAGTTATGTTCACTGCGCCAGATGTAGATTCACAGACTGTTTTAACATTCGAATTAGTAGTCTCCGATGGAGAAAGTAATTCGGATACAGACCAGGTCCAAATAACGGTTGAACCAGATCCGAATCAGCCGCCTGTGGCGGATGCTGGTTCCAACCAAACAGTCCGAGAGGGTACGACAGTTGAATTAGACGGTAATGATTCAACAGATCCTGAGAATGATACGCTGAATTATTCGTGGTTCCAGCCTTCCGGTCCTTTGGTTAGTCTCACTCGGACTGGAGTTGGAAACTCTAAGGTGGAGTTCACTGCGCCAGATGTAGATTCACAGACTGTTTTAACATTCGAATTAACAGTCTCCGATGGAGAAGATAATTCGGATACAGACCAGGTCCAAATAACGGTTGAACCAGATCCGAATCAGCCGCCTGTGGCGGATGCTGGTTCCAACCAAACAGTCCGAGAGGGTACGACAGTTGAATTAGACGGTAAT